>ENA-OWOO01000007-OWOO01000007.1-gut-metagenome-genome-assembly--contig:-NODE-7-length-103376-cov-12.384273_pt1 | contig 103376 bp, 72 predicted proteins | sample MGYA00248259_ERZ651802 | MGnify/ENA primary metagenome ERZ651802 (study PRJEB26908, sample SAMEA4031702) | gut metagenome | biome: gut; feature: normal infant; material: stool | place: China | collected... | reverse complement strand
AGCAGGCGCGCCCCGTCGATGTCGAAGGGTACGTAGCCGAACTCGTCCAGTATGATCAGGTCGGCACGGCCGATGTCCCGGAGCATCGTCTCGAGCGTGCCGTCGCGTTTGGCCTTGCCCAGCTGGAGGACGAGCTCGGCGGTCTGATGGAACCGCACGCCCAGCCCCATGTCGATCGCCTTCATGCCCAGCCCGATCGCGAGATGTGTCTTTCCGCGCCCGGTCTTGCCGTAGAACACCAGGTCCTGCGCGCGCGGGATGAAACCGAGCCCTAGGAGCTCATCGAGCATGTAGCCGTCGGGGAGCCTGACGTTCGTGAAGTCGTAGCCGTCGAGACCCTTGACGACGGGGAACCGGGCGCGGCGCAGGAGCCTGTCGTGCTTCGCGCGTTCCCTGTTCGCCAGTTCCGTGTCGAGCAGGCGGTGGACGGCGTCGACCTGGCGGGGCGTGGCCCAGCCGGCGAATTCGTCGATGCTCGCCTTGGAGATGAACAGCTTGCGGGCCTTCTCGTAGAGCCCTTCGTCCGTCTTCGTGTTCATCGCCCGCCTTCCTGCACGCCGACGTCCGCGGTGAACGCGATGTCGTATTCACTCAGATCCGGCCTGTCATCGTCGTATTCGATACCCGCCACGCCCTCGGCGAGCCTGGCCGCGAGCAGTGTGACACCGGCGCGGTCCGCCCCGCCGGTCGATTCGAGGATGGAAAGCATCGCCTCGACCGCGTTCGCCCACCCGGATTCCCTGTCAACGCGTTTGAGGGTCTGCAGCGCCTCGTTGCGTGTCTGTCCGTCCTGCCGATCCAGCCATTCCCGCAACGGGTCCGGCAACGCGTCACGTACCCGGCTGTTGGGCCAGGACGCGGGCTTGTTGCACAGCAGCGCCAACTGCATGGACGGGTCCTCGCTGTTCGTGCTGGCCTGGCCGTACGCCCGAGGATGGGTCGCCAGATGCTTGCCCGACGAGTCGAGGACCTCGACCTCGAGCGCGCGGAGGCCCACGATCACCCCTCTGCCCGCGTTCGCCCGGTCCGCGGAATAACGATGCCGTCCCTCGAGCGTGACCACGCCGTACCGGTCGGCCTTCATATGCCGCCACGTGACCACGTCGAAACGCTTCCCGGGCAACGGCAGCAGCGCCGCACGGTCCTCGGAGAACAGGCCACGTTCCTCCGTGTCCTTGCGGCAGTGCGGTTTCGTGGCCAGCTCCAGGCACCGGTCCGGCAGCCCGGCGTTAAAGTTCTCCAGGCCCCATACGCTCGGCCGGGGCACGAACAGCTTGCGCCGCACCATGCCGACCTTGGACTCCACCGCGCCCTTCTCATGACCGGAATACGGGTTGCAGAACGAACAATCGAACCCGTAATGCGCCTGGAAGGCCTGGAACAGGTGCGTCAGGCGCGGCTCGCGCTCCCCGTACCCCTTATGGCCCACGCCGGCGGCGTTATCGAACACGATCCGCTCCGGCACACCGCCCAGCCACTCGAACAGGTTGCGCAACGCCAGGCACGTGCACTCAGCGTTCTCGCCCGGCATCAACTGCACCAGACCGACGTTCGAATACGGGAAATCAAGCACGAAATGATGCATCCGCTGCACCACGCCGCGCAACAGCACGTCGACCTCGCCGAAATCGGCCTGCGCCTCGCCTGGATGCCATACCAGATCCATGAACGCCTCATCACGCTCCGCCGCGAACTCACGCCTGAGCCGCGCCACCGCCCGCGTCACCGTGGACAGGGAGACCTCCGCGCCATGCTCGTCCCTCAACCGCTCCCAGATCCTGGTCGCGGTATGCCGCTGCTTGCGCCAGTTCGCGCGATCCTCCGCGAGCCACTGCTCGATCACGGGCAGATACGGGTCGATCACCGACGCGCGCGGCTTTCTCACCGACGGCACGGCCGACAGATCCTCCTTCGCGAGGTACTTACGCACCGTCGGCTCGCTGACATGTGTTTTCCGCGCGATCGACGCGACGGATTCCCCGTTCCGCCGCAAACGACGGATAGACTGTACTTGGGGCATGCTGATCATAATCCTTTCCGGTCCTTTCTGGCGGAGATACAAGCACCATCCAGTTAAGACCATTCCGTGGTCGGCATGCTCTGCCTAAACCCGAAAAATCATCGTGACTAAACCCGCAACAACTAATTGAACACAAACAAGGCTCGCCGTATACGACGCGTTCAACAACCCCGACGGGAAGGGGACGGAGTCATGACGAGGCCGTCGCGGACCATGGCCGACACCAGACGCAGACGCGCGTCCACGGGCAGGATGATGGACGAGATCATGGAACTCGCCAGGAGCCTGCCCCTGACCAGGCAGGTGCTCGCGGACAGCCTGGAGACCGCGACCCCGGCCCAGATGGAGTTCATGCTCTCGTGGATGAACGAGGAGCTGGCGTCGAGGGAACGGTCGAAACGCGCGCGTCTGCTCAAACAGGCCGGACTGCCGGGCGTCAAGGAACTCGACGGCTACGACTGGACGCCGGTCCGCTTCCCCGTCGACTACGGGCGCGAGGCGTTGGAATCGTTGGACTTCGTCGCCAACAGCGAGGACGTGGTGCTGTTCGGCCCGCCCGGGACAGGCAAGACGCATCTCGCGGTCGCGCTGGCCCGTAAGGCGTGCGTCGAGGGCCAGCCGACGAGGTTCTTCACCGCGGCCGGACTGGTCATGCGGCTGCTGCGCGCGTCGGCCGAGGGCAGGCTCGACCGGGAGCTCGCATTGATATCCAAGGCGCGGCTCCTCGTGATCGACGAGCTTGGCTACGTGCCGGTCGACGAGGAGGGCTCCAGGCTCCTGTTCCAGGTCGTGACCAACGCGTACGAGCGACAGAGCGTGATCTACACCACGAACATCGAGTTCAGTGGCTGGGGACGCGTGTTCGGCGACCCGAACATGGCCACCGCGATAGTGGACAGGACGGTGCATCACGGCAGGATGATCAGGTTCGAGGGCGAGTCGTACAGGCGCACCCACGCCCTGATGGGATAGAAACCAAACAATAATGGCGGCGGGTCTTTCCGCTCAACTGGACTGAAACCCGCCGCTTTTTCGGACTGGATTGACACGCCATTCTGGACTACTTCAATTTGACAAAACACAATCGTCGACGCGGGCTCGGTCTTGTGGCATGATCGGTGGTGATGGAATCAATGACGAGTCCAACAAAACGGCACCAGCCCCACGGCCACAAAGCCAGCTTGTGTGTTTTGTTAAATTGAAGTAGTCCAGAATGGCGTGTCGATCCACCTGTGGCTCAAAAACGAGGCGAACCTGACCGAGCTCCAGCTTCAGACCAAGCGTGGCCTGCAACGGCAGCGGCTCAAGACCGCGCGCGCCTGCCAGATGCGCGAGACCCTCCAGGACATCTACGACACTAGCGCCGACCGGGTCGAGGCCGAAACCGGGTTCAAGCGACTGTGCTCGTGGATGATGAGGTCACGCCTGGAGCCCATGAACACCCTCGCCAGCCAGTTCCGCCGCCACTGGCAGGACATCCTGGCTACTTCGACCACCGGTGCACCAACGCGATCCTCGAAGGACTCAACAGCATCATCCAGCACGTCAAGACCTGTGCCCGGGGCTTCCGCAGCATGGAGTACTTCTCCACGATGATCTACCTGACCTGCGGCAAACTCGACCTGCGAACCGTCACCACCTGACCGGTTCCCACCCACACCAAACAGCGAAAGGCCTTTTATTATGTTTCATATTATTTCTCCCGTTTCACTAATGGGCACATCGATTCGTGATCTTGCAACGCAGATGCCATTTTTAACGGCATAGCATTCAACGAAATGTGGTCCTTGAAAATCTGCATGCTCCCGCAGTGGCGCATCCAATGTGCCTTCTGTGATTTGTCCACGAATGCAATTTCTTTTAAATGCTTCTTCTCCGCAGTTCCTTACTTTCCAGTAAATTTCATAAGGAGATTTTACGTCACATCTGACGATATGAAAATCAAGCTGTTTTCTCGGAAGGAGGGGAAGATGCTTAGAGAGCATGTCTCGTAGACTTTTAGTGCGCCATCCATCTTGAGTGACTTTGCAATCAATTTCGAGATAGTTGCTAATGTCGATGGTGAAAAGGTCTTCGATAAATTCCTCATTGTTGGTAATAGAATATTTCTTTAAAAATTTGCGTTCATTCTCTTGGTGAATAGAATCAACCATACATTTGGCTATTGTTTTTCCGAAAAGTTTGATGAGAGCTTCTTCTCGGTCTGATTCGGATGACGCAGCTCTTAATATGTTGAGAGCTTTTTGTGACTTAGGGACAAATGCTCCTTTGTCATCGTTGGTTACTTGTTGGTTGCTACCGATTGCATGCCAATAGGATTGATTTCTATTGACAAGAGAAAGGTTCTCAAAGACGTCAATAAACAAATCATAAGAATTAAGTGGAATAGAGTTTTTCTGGTCGAAGTATTTCCCGACTAGCGTGTCAATGAGGAGTCCTTTGAAGTGAAAACCTACATTGTTCTTCCAAATGCGAAGAGCGTTACAAATATGAAGTGCAGCATTATCGGTTTGTGCAAATAAGGTTGTGCATGCTTCTTGTTCCGGTATAGGATTAGTTGTTTTCCATGAACCACCATTATGACTATCGGGATATTTGAAGGATCCATCAGTTTGTCTGAATGCAGGCACAAGATCAACTGTAAAATTTTTGGATTCAAAGCTGATGACAACTGCTTGTCCGTCGCCCCTAACATCAGTCTTAGGGTATCGCTCCTTGACCGCTTCCTTTACTTTCTGAAGAAGAGCAGATTGCCCGTTCGATTTATACGAGTCAAATGTATGGAATACATCCTCAGGTAAGTCGAAAAGGACATCAAGATCGCTTGTTCCCGGCACGGCAGTGCCTCTTCCTATTGATCCAACTATGATAAGATGCTCATTTTTTGAATCAATATGGTAGAAGGAGTCATTGAGTTTCTTTCCGATACAGTCTAATACATTTTGATATTCATTAAGAGAATCAAGTTTAATTGATTCAAAGAATGCATCAAAAGTGGCTGTTTCATTCATCTGTGTTCCTCTCCTTTTTATATGAGGAAGTGAGTTCTGACGATGATCTTAGGAATTCTTTCTCGGCTAAGTATTTGGCAAAGAAATTTGTTGAAGGAGCCTTAATGCATGCGGAAGTATAAGCGTCTGAAAGTTGAAATACTTCAGTGAGTGTTTCATCGACGGAAATGTTGTCAGTATTGATTTTGACTTGTAAGTTTTTGATACATTCGCGAATCGATAGAAATTCTCTAGCAGCATGGCGTTGCTCTGTTGCGCGTACGGAGAAACGAAAGCTCTTGGTGAGAAGAGTTGAGAACAGTGAGATTGCAGCTAGAATCGCTGCTGCGATTCTGAGGGATTGGTTATTGGAAAATACTGCCGCCAAAATCCCGGATCCAGAAAAAGCAGTCGTTAGGACAGAAATAAACGTTAAAAGACGATCGGTAATTTCGAATGTATCTGCTACTTTCTCATGTATTTTGTGAGTCCATTCGGTGCCATATAGAATTTGGTCTAAGCGCTTATTTATGATCTGCGTTTTTTCTGTCATATGTTTCTCTTTCTTGGAGCAGAGGTTGAATAACATGCGGATGTGTGATTTTCCTATACCAATTATTTAATCTTGGGACAGGGCCATGTTTCTTCTTTCAGCTCTGTTTATTAGATTTCAGCGTCTCAATCACTTTCGGCATATCGGTCCAAGGGGCGTATTCCTGCTCGTGATATGGCGTGAGCCTGTTGCGCCCCTGACTGTTCTCCGCTGTGTTGTGCCGGGCTGCGTTGCGTGTGGCGGCATCGAGATGTTCGCTGTCGATGAGTTCGTCATTGACGTATTTGTTGCGATTCCCTCCAACGATGCCGGCTTTTGCCGCAGCTGACTCGACATCGGGCGTCAGTGTGTAGCTTGGTGGACAAGCCTTCATATGGTCGAGCAGCCAGACCTCGAAGCAGGGATTGGAAATGATGAGCTCGATCCCATTGTCCTTGCAAGTTTTTGCGGCCTTGCTGTGGTCGTGAAAGTCGTCAACATCGACTACCACCCAGATTTTTTCATAGCAATCTGTGGAGATATCCCGTTCATCCTCTTTCTTCAACTTGCATGCAAAATCCGCGAGCTGTTCAGGACTTTCGTTCTTCTGTTGGTAGTCGATGACAACGTCATATATGGACTCGAGCTGCTTGAAATACTGTCTTTCGGTAACAGCTCCGCCAGCTACGACAAGATAACGCTTCTTGCGTGCCCTGTGGAAACGTGCAGACTCGCGACCATGCGCGGGAACGCCTCGCTTCTTCGCCATCAGTCATCGTCTCCATTCATGATCTGTGCGAATACGGTATGGAAACTGGGGTTCGGTGTGGCGCCATATACACCATTGAGGTAGTTCTTGCCGATGTTCTCTTCCTTTCGAATACCAAGTTCCGTTACCGGGAAGAGTTCCGAGGCGCCGTCTTTATCTTTCTCTACAAGCCATATCTGATCGGGTTGTAGTAGGCGGTTCGACGAACCCGACTGATTGATCAATGACACGTCATGGGTCGTGAAAATGAGCTGGGAGCCGTGGGGATTCGTTGCCGGATCGGTGTACAGCGCCACCAGCTCTGCTACCAAGGCTGGGTGCAGGCTTGTGTCAATTTCGTCGATAAGTGTGACCGTGGGCCTTGATAGCTGACGAAGGGCAAGCGAGAAGAACGACAGCGCGGCGACGGTGCCCCTGGACTCGTTATCCAAGCCAAAGCCGGCAGAGGACGAATCTTCGCCGGTATGAGTGAATTGCAACTGTGTCGCGTTTTTGATGTTGAATGCTTCCTCTAGCTTTCCCTCATCAGCTCCGATCTGAGTCTTCATCTGCTCTTTGAACTGATGCCAGATATCCGAGGGGATGTTCGCCGGAACGCTTTTCACATCGCGGATGCCAAAATCTGCGTACTTGATCAGAGATGTCAGATGCTTCGAAAAAGGTGTCTTGTTCTTGAATTGGTCAAGCAATATGGGCTGTTCCTGTTCGAAAGCGTTTGCCACGCAATACGCCATATCATTCTGGAAAAACGAGAATACAGGTTGGACACATTCGATGCCGGCTGCGGCGGCTGCCGAAAGCAGGAGAGCGTTGGGGCGGAGTCCCACTGTCTTTCGCACTTGCGTTCTAGGTCCTTTGAAAGTGGCTCCGAATTTCACCTCGTCGTTTCCGGTGCGGGAGAACAACAGTGAGGAGTGAGTGGAGAGACGTCCTCCCATGTCCTTAAAGAAGGTAAGCTCTTCCTCTAATATGTGCTTATTGTTATAGCGGAACCAGTACTGGTATTTCAGATGGTTCTCGGCTGTGAACTCCAGGAAGAACATCGATGGTTCCTCGAATGGGTTCTCTCTCAGTAGGAATGGTTCCCTAAGAATATCGCTGTTCGCATCACCTTGGCTGTAGCTGTTTGTCACCATGCTGCGCATGGCGCACATCGCCTTCAGGAAATTGGATTTTCCTGATGCATTGGCGCCGTATATGGCTGTGATTGGAGACTGCCGTGAGTCGTTGGATTCCGTGAACCTTTCGTCGCGAGTCATAGAGAAAGATTGCTCGTCGCGGAAACTCCTGAAATTCGAAAAGCTAAAATCAATCAGCATTGGGTCGCCTCGTAAATGTGTTTTACTCTTTTGATACTGAGATTATAACTAGAAATGTCCATTTTTGCAATTTTCTGCTAAAAGTGATGGTTTTATGAGCGTGTCCACAAATCTATACATTTTCTGGTTTCACTTGGCATAAGAAGGTGCAACCTGTGCCTTACGTGTGCGATTTTCATTTCAGAATTGTTTATTTTCCGTGGAAGCGGTGAGATTGGCTTGCGTGTTCAGGCGAAAGGATTGATTGGGTGGATGCCTTGTCCCACAGCAGGTCAAACCAGTGTCCGCGCCGCTTGCCGATGGTGACGGCGAATAGTGCTTGGCGGATGAAGTCGAGCAGTGTGCAGGTCGCGTAGATCGCCAGCAGGATGCCCAGAATCTGCAGGATCGCCAATGGCTGCTGGTACAGGTTCTGCAGGTTGAACAACCGGACTCAGAGCAGTTTCTCGGAGGCGGCGTAATCGGTAATCAGGTACACTGCGAACGCGGATTACGCTATCCGGTTGATGGCACGGCTGTGGAAGGTGGCGCGGTCGAACAGCAGGAACATGCCGAAGCCCACCATGATGACGGGCAGCTTCCATGACCCAGTGATGTAGATTCCCATGCTGTGCCCAAGCAGAGACAACGTTGCAGATGCGGCGGTGTATAACAGGAAGGATCCGAGTCCGATACCAACCATCAGCCAGATTTGTTTGGTCGTGAAAGGTTTCATATACCGCTTATAGGCGGAATCTCCAATCTAACGGGTGCTGCACTTTCAATTAGACAACGGGCGTATGCGCACTCTTTATCGGCATGATAGAGAGTAGCGAATTGTGATTCTCGCAATCTAAAGGGAATTGATGTTGTTTTTTCCTCGATTCTTTATTGTGCAGACAGCCCATATGAACAGTGGAATTGCATAGAATGCATATGATTCAAACTGAATATATAGGTATGCGAGAAGAATGAACCAGCATATGTTCCGTCGGCTCCATCCATGATGGACCGCTACGTGTGCTAATACCAAGAGCAAGAAGGCCAAAAAGCAAAATAGACCAAATTCGGTAATGAAGCTGGCATAGATGCTCATTGTGAAAGTATCCGCTGGGGGATTTGCTAAACCGTCGATTTCGGTATTGGGCGCACCGCCATGGGCGTCATACCATTGGCGGGCACCGGCGTAACCAGTACGCACTGCATTAGAGATATTGCCTGCGCCCCATCCAAACATGAAGTGAGATAGATCATGTTTCCATGACCACATGGGAGCGAGCATATGGAAGATTCTTGCACTCATCGATCCGTCACCAGCAAGTAATCCATTGGTGGCTAAAGAGTTTAGACGCGGATTGATGATAATTGCGCTCAATCCACCTGCTCCAAGAAGTCCTAAAGCACCGACGAACCCAGCTGTTACCTTACGTGAGTGGAAGTTGATTGTCGCTATCAGCCAGATAAATGTAGCTACCACTGTATCCAGTATGATTCGGGTGCCGGAGCCCATCGCAATTGCTCCAGCGGCAAATATCGGTATCAATATGCCAATCTTGCGGTCGCGGGTCAGCCAGAAAACTGGCAGGAGTACGCCGAACAGATGCATGCCGATATAGCTAGGTTCTGCGAACATGAATTGAGGACGAACGCTCGCATAGTTTCTATACAGAGCACCCCAAAAATATGCTCGTACTGGCTGCCAGTTCAGATGTCGTTCTAAAGCGATATATTGCAGTATCCCAATGAGGAATGCCACTACATATGCGGTGAATAGCGTAGTTAACAATGTTCGTACAGGTACACGTTTAATGCGGATCGCGATGTCGAGCGAAGCCAAGCACGCCAGCCCTAACAATATGGAGATGAATGACTTTGTGGTTGCGCTGGCGTGTATTCCATATGACTGCCAGCCGTATACGGATGTGAGCACTAGTAGCAGGGGAAAGAGGAAGAACGGCAGGAAGCGGCGTGCGGTATCGCGCAAGTATCGCCAGTTGATGATTGTGTACAGGGTGAACAACCAGGGGGGAGATTGGCGTCCAATAGGGGAGTGGAATGCCAATTTTTGTGCCATCAAATGGCAGCATGGCCACTGCGGCAAACATCAACATGTCTGATGGGGTGATGGTGATACGAGTCAGCGTCTCGGTCATTGCGCCGTGTTGCAGCGGGGGAATAACCGGAGTCTCCGCGGTCTCCTGAACTGACTTGTTGCCGAGCTGCGTGTTGTTCGGTGTGGACATACTTGGTTCCCTCCTATATCCTCCGCGAGAACTGTACCAGTTGCATGTGTGGGTGAGGTGATGGGGGTTCGGTCAACCGTTCACTTTCATGAAGTACTTTTAAACTCCCACCAAGTAATTGGCAGTCGCTTGCAAAAACTGAATAATCTATGGGCCAATCAGCCGTTTAGATCCTCTCCGTGGGGCTGGTGCATGTATTGTTCAACCCAAGCCATGCTGGTTTTTTGGGAAATTAAAAGCCTGAATTATCATTAATTCGAAATCCAGGCTTTTACAGTATTCGTATAATCGCGAATTAAGCAGAAATCACTCAGCCTTCTTGCGGCCGCGGCGCTTCATGGTGCCGGCAGTGGCGTTTGCGACGTCAAAAATCACGGTCTTGTCTTCCGGGTAAGCAGTGCCGTTGACAGAGACGAAAGAGACCTCGCCTTCTGGAGCTTCGACAAGCGTGAAGTACTTGGAAATTGCTTCAACAAGCACAGCATTCTTGATACTTACAGACGTAGTCTGCTTGCCTTCACCCTTGCTGAATTTCACGGCATTATCCGCCTTAGCGGTAGTCGGCGTGACGGCAATTTGTCTGGTTTTATCGTTAATAAGGATCTTAACTTGTGCTGGAAAATTCAGCACTTCTGCGGTGGCCTTATTAAAACGTACAACGGAATCGGTAACGGTCATTACCGTTTTGCCAACGGGCTTAACTAGCTGAACTTCTTCGAATCCTTGAAGCAAGGATGCCATAATATACTCCTTCACACTGCATAAATATTACTGACAATTTTGATTGTAATGAATGATAATTTGAATCACAATACATTGTGATTGCGATTGTGTACAGTTATTCTGCAGTCGTATCAAGGGTTTTGGTCATTGTTCACAAGGATACAAAAGCTCGAGAAGTTCCCCGGTAGGTGCTAAATTATAAACAATCTATGAAAATTTCCCGAAGAGGTAAGGAAAAACATTGACCATCGCTGATTTGCTGCAGATTATTCGCAAGCATCTCGCGTCTGCGATTATCTCGTTCGTGGTGGTGTTTGCTGCAGTCGCAGCTGTCGCGTTCATCATGCCGCCGAAGTACACGGCTACGGCTGAAGCGTTCGCCACGTATGCCGGTCAGTCCGGCGAGACGCAGACCATCAACGATATGAGCTCGGGTGCCAATTATTTGAACACCCAGATCAAGACGTATCCGGAACTGGTGAAGACCGAAGCCGTGCTCCAGCCCGTCATTAAGGACCTCGGTCTGGATATGACCACGACCGATCTTGCCGGCGTGGTGACCGCTGCGAACCCCACGAACACGTTCATGGTGGACATCTCGGCGGAAGTCGGCGATCCGCAGCAAGCGGCCGACATCGCCAACAGCGTGGCGAAGAACCTGGCCGATCAGATTTCTTCCGACCTGTACAACAACTCCTCTTCCAGCGGCTCTCCCATCAAGCTCACGGTAGTGCAGAAGGCTCAGACTCCTACCGGGCAGAGCTCCCCGAACATTCCGCTGTATCTGGCCGCGGGCCTGATTCTCGGCCTCATCGTAGGCATTGGCGTTGCCCTGCTGAAGGACATCCTCAACACCAAGGTGGACTCCACCGATGATGTGCATGAGCTGACCCACGCTTCTTCGCTGGGTACCGTGCCTCAGGCTTCGATTCTTGACGACAGCCGCCCGGTCGTAGTCGCTCAGCCGGCCGGTAGCGAGGCTGAGGAATTCCGCCGCATCCGCACGAACCTGTCGTTCCTTACCACCACCGCCACGCAGGGTCATGGCCGACTGCTGGTCATCACCTCCACTGATCCGTCCGAAGGTAAGACCACGGTTTCCTCCAACGTTGCCGTGGCTCTCGCCGAGGAAGGCAAGAGCGTACTGCTTATCGACGCCGATCTGCGCCACCCGTCCGTGGCCCACAAACTCGGCATCGAAGGCCACGTGGGCCTGTCTCACGTGCTGTCTCGCCAGGCGTCCCCGGCCGATGTCATTCAGAAGTACTGGAAGCCGAACCTGCACATCATGCCTGCCGGCAAGCGCCCGGCTAACGCCAGCATCTTGCTGAACTCCGATCTCATGAAGGAAATGGTCGAGCAGGCCCTCACCCAGTACGATTACGTGATTATCGATACTGCTCCGCTGTCCGTGGCCAACGACGCCACCGTGTTCGGACGTATGGCTGGCGGTCTGGTGCTCGTGACTGGTAAGGGCGTAGTGGAGAAGAAGGAGCTGGAGAACACCGCTACGGCTCTGCAGGCCGCTGAAGTGCCGATTCTCGGCTTCATCTTCAACTTCGCTGATCCGAAGAAGATACACTCGAAGAACTATTACTACTACTATTACGAGGACGGCAACAAGCGCAGCTCTCATAAGGGTGCCAAGAGCAAGGGCGAGAAGAAAGCCCGCAAGTAATAGTTTGGCGTTTGCCGATCGTCTTGCAATATGAACCGTGCGGTACTTCTGTGCCGCACGGTTTACTGTTATAAGACTGAGTTGTTGGATTTATGGTGCTGGCTGTATATCGAATAGTAAAGAATTGTGACATTCTTGAATACCAGCTGGCATGCTCGGCATAGGGCTGGATAAACTGACAGTTTGGAATGACTTCAATGATGCAAAGGAATGAGAAGAGCATGGGAACAGACGAACGCCCTGAACCGAACGCGGAATCTGGTTCCTCTGCGTCGCCGGCTCGCGGTGACATCGTCGATACCTCCTGGGATATACCGCCCATCTCGTTTGACGAGAACGACGGCGGTATTGCGCAGGGTGACAATGGTACGGGGACTGTTGCGGGTGGCGTTCAGTCCGTCTTCCCCAGCTTTGACGAAGTATTGGAATGGCCTACTGCGAGTGCGGCGAATACTGCTGGCGATGCCTCTTCCCCTTCCGATGCTGTGGCTACTGCCCCGATGACTTTTGCGGCACCTGATACTGCGGAAAGTGCTCAGTCGCCTCAGCAGGATAATAATGCGACGCTGCCGCTTTTTGCGCCGGTTCCTGAAGCCAAGCCGCAACGTGATAGTGCCATAGACGATCTGAACATCGACTTCAGTGCCATCGAACAGAATCCTGAGCCGGTGGAGGAGCCGGAAGAAGACCGTGTGGCAGAGACTCCTCGCGGTGGCAAGGGCGGCAAGAAGAGGACCAAGGGCATTATCATTTCGGTGATTGTTGCGCTGGTGGTGATTGCAGCGATCATTGGTGGTGTATGGTACTGGCGTTCCAGCGAGCAGCGTCAGGAAAGCCATCAGCTGCATCAGGATGCGTTGACAGCATGTACTGAGGCCGTGGACCAGAATTCCACCGCTCAGAAGGCGCTGGCCAAGGCGCTGGCCGACGCCAAGAGTGCTCAAAGCATTACAGCTGATCAAGTGGCTGACGGCGCGACCATAGATACGCTGAAGAAGGCAATTGCTGCGGTAAAGAACGTGGAAGCGGTGGAGTGCAAGACTTCAGCTTCTACGTCGGACCTCAAGGAATATGCCAAGACGGCCACTAGCCAGACCAAGACCGCCAAGAAGAACGCCACTGCGATCATTGCCGCGGCAAAGGCCGTGACGGACAGCAAGAACGCCAAGGATCAGGCTAACGCCCAGCAGGCGTTGCAAGGCAAGATCGCCGAGGCACAGACTTTGCTGGACAACAGCCTGTATGCCGTCGACGATAATTCAACGCGAGTGACGCTGGAAAGCGACATCGCCAACGCCAATACCGTGCTGTCCCAGCAGGGCACTGACGTAAAGGCCATGCAAGATGCCGTCAACACGTTGACTGCGTCCATGGATGCAGTCAACACGTCCATGGCAAACTACAGTGCAGCTGTTGAAGCTCAGCGAGAAGCAGCGCGGCAGAAAGCTCTGAATGATTATTATGCACGATTAATGCAGCAGCAGTTGTTGCAGCAGCAACAGCAACAGCAACAGCAACCAGACGATGAGGGGACAGGCGACCCGGCGGCTGGTCAGGGGACGGAACCGAAATATGATCAGGAGAAGAAACCGAATGATGAGCCGAAGCCGTAAGTGATTGTGCTAGCCTAAATTGTCAAAGGAACCGCGAATAACAGTAGTGCGCATTTCCACCATTTGCTGTTGCAAACCAGTTCAATATACGCGTGCTTTGTGCCGCTATGCCGTCACGGATTCGCATAATCAGTTGTGGAGGGCACTTCGTATGACACGGTAAAAGTGACCTCTAGGGCGTTGCATAATGCGAGGATTCGGCTGATAAGGCGCAGAAATGCCGATGCCGGTCCCCGATGATTGGGAACCGGCATCATGCGCATGAGTTCGCTCGGCGTTTGGGCCGGGTTTCACTCAGCCTTCTTGCGGCGCGGAACCTGTTGTGTACGTGTTGATTTGGCTGGCTTAGTAGCTCTTGTGCGCCTGCCAATACGCGTACGCGCCGGAAATCGAACCATAGCGGCTGTTGCAATAATTCACAAACCACTTGAACTGGGTCTGGTAGTTGGTCTGCCAGTCTGCACCTGCGGAAGCCATCTTGCTGCCCGGCAGCGCCTGCGGCAGGCCATAAGCACCTGAAGACGGGTTCGTGGCGGTGGGGCTCCAGCCGGATTCGTGGCTGATGATGAAGTTGGCGGCGGTGAAGTCGGCCTCGGAGTAGCCGTTGGAAATCAGGTAGTCATGCGCCCAGGACTGAATCTCGCCGGCCGGCGTGGTGGTGCCGAGGCTGGCGGCGCTGGGCGAAGACACGGTGGAGGTGCCCACCAGAATCACCTTATCGACCGGAGCCTTCTTGACCCAGGAGGTGAACACGTTGGAGGAGACGACCTTATCACCGGAGCGGGTCACCAGAGACGTGGTCTCCAGCACACCCTTCTCACCCTCGGTCTCGACCTTCTCCTGGCCATTGGGCAGGCTCGAGGTCTCCTTGCGTACTTCATTGAAAGCGATATCGGTGTCAGTGGTCTCCACCGTGGTGTTGGCGCGGTTGATGGAAATGACTGTGGACTCGCTGACCTTGGAATCCAGGCTCGGAGTCACGCTGTCTTCCGGATCGAGGACGATATCGCCGGTTTCCAGCACATCCTTGACGGTGGTCATGTTGGCTTTTTCGCCGAGGACCACGCGGGACTTGCCGTTGACCTTGACGGTCACATAAGTGGTGCTCTTGAGCGCACCACGGGAGGCCGAGCGGGAAGCTGCGCCGTCGGTGGCGGAGAATGAGGTTGGGGTGATGGAAGGTGTAGCGGTGCTCGACTGATAGAAGTCGCGAGATATAACGCCTGCAGTGGCAATGAGACCCACTGCGGCCACGGCCGCCGCGATCTTCGCCCACTGGCCCCGAGACAGGGTTTTGACGAATGAGGTCCGCTCAGCGTGCTTCGACATTGCGCTCCTTGGTTGGGTACACACTGCTCTCCATCATAGGACGTTGAGTGGATGAATAAAAAATCCGTGGTGGGTGTTCGACCCGCCACGGATGGCATATGTAGTAGTTAGCAGTGCAAGGAAACGCTATATATGGGCTTTTCCACGCTTCCGTTGCCGCAGTGTGATAAGGCTTACTGCTGCTCCTGCGCTGCCTGCTGTGCTTTGGCGGCGGCCAGATCCAGCGCCTTGGCCTGGGCGATGAGGTCGTCCAGATCGGAGGCCTGCAGCGCGCCGGCCTGCTGGAAGATGACCTCGCCCTGCTTGGCAATCATCAGCGTAGGCACAGCTTGAATGCCGGCAGCCTGAGCCAGATCCTGATTGGCGTCGATGTCCACCTTGACGAAAGCGATGTTCGCATTCTCCGGCTCGTTGGACGCAGCTTCGAAAATCGGGCCGAATGCTCGGCACGGACCGCACCAAGTGGCCCAGAAGTCAACGAACACGATTTCGTTGTCAGTAATGGTCTTCTCAAACTCAGCTGAAGTGATGGCGGTGGCGGCCATTGAAGTTCCTTCCTCAAACACAGTGCTTGATGCTGTGTACCAGTTTCCCAGCACCACCCAACATTTCGGCAAAAGTTTGTGCCCCAAGCTGAATGGATTGCGGGCGCATGGAGGCGATGAGGCGCTTTGCTGAGAATTCACAGACAATTTTTCGGTGAATTGTGCCCATGTTCATCAATGCGCGCGATAATGAGACCATGCCAGTCATGAATGATGAAGTGCCCGACGAGGGCGATTATGATGCCGGCCGTGGCCGCGGCGAATTCGACAACATCACGCCCGAGGACTTCATCCACGGAGGCGGTTCCGGTCACGGCAACCCGCCGGGCTGGCTGGGGCCGTCCGACATCAACCGGGCGCGCCATCAGATGCCCATCGCGTATGTGGAGATCGTGCCCGTACGCACCGATGAGATGGGCCGCATCTCCCAGGTGGGCTCGCTGCTGCGCGTATCCGAGGACGGGTCGATCGAGCGTACGCTGATCACCGGCCGTGTGCTGTACCACGAGACGTTGCGCGAGGCCATCGCCCGCAATGTGGCCAAGGATTTGGGCGATATCGCCTTGCCGCTGCTGCCGATCGGGCTCCAGCCGTTCACCGTGGCCGAATTCTTCCCCACGCCGGGACTAAGCGAATACTACGATCCGCGCCAGCACGCCATCGCACTGTGCTACGTGGTGCCTATCGCCGGCGACTGCAAGCCGCAGGATGAGACGCTGGATGTGGAATGGGTGGATCCCAAGAGCGACGTAATGGACACGTTCGTGGCGCAGATGGTCAACGGCCATGGGCGCATCGTGCGACAGGCGTTGGCCTGGGCCGGAATCTGACAGTTGTTTTGCCTTCCGTTGGAGGGGATGGCGCGTAGCGACGGAGGGCGGTCCGCGTTGAGACCGCTCCCAGCCGACTGTGCCGACAGCTCCGCCAGTGGGGCGCGAATGTGAAGGAGTAATTCATGGCAATCGAATTGGCCAATCATATCTACCGCGACGGCGAAGGCGTGCCGGTGGTGCTGATGAACGCCTACCCGGTGGACCACCGCATGTGGGACGTGTGCGCGAAGGCGCTCGCCGACTTCGCCGACCTGAACGACGTGCCGGACTTCCCGATCTGGGCTCCGGACATGGCCGGCTCCGGCGCATCCCCGGTGCCGAGCGACGCCGATTCGGGCCCCCGCATGGCGAACGGCGCGTACAGCGAGGCGTTGGATCGCCTGGCCGGAGCCTACGTGGACCTGATCAAGGCCGCCGGCTATGAGCAGGCGATTTGGGTCGGGCTGTCGATGGGCGGCTACGTGGCGATGGACATCCAGCGCCTGTACCCCGAAACGGTGGCCGGACTGGCCTTGTGCGACACGATGGCCGCGTCCGACGGCGTGGGCGGAGAGAACCGACTGAAGATGGCGGACGCCGCCGAACAGACGAACTCGGTCGAACCGGTGATGCACTTCGCGCAGCCGGCCGATGGCGATTCCACCGTCAAGAAGACTCCTGAATTCATCGCGACCATGACCGGCTGGATCAACGAACAGAACCCGGCTGGTCTGGCCTGGCGTCAGCGCATGACCTACGGACGTCCTGAACTGGGGGCGGTGCCGGAAACGATCAGCGCACCGAGCCTGGTGGTATCCGGCGAACTGGACCCCTCCAGCAATCCGAGTGTGATGCGGCCGCTCGCCGAACGAATCACCGGCGCTGAATTCATCGATATTCCGGACTGCGGCCATTTCAGTGCCGTCGAACATCCGGATACCGTGGCGCGAGCACTGCTCTCGCTCGTCAAGCGCGTGCAGAGCGCGCAGAAGAACGCATAGGAGACCTCGATGACCGCTGACATTCATTTCTCGCCTCTGGCACTGACCCATGCGCTGCCGTTCCTGCCGCTCGCACAAGGCGACATCGACTATCAGGTGGACCGGCGAAGCGAACCCGGCCTGATCGACGAGCTGCTGGCCGAGCCGACCAGCAAAGTCGTGCTTACGCGCGGCGGACTTGTCGCCGTACCGCGCGGCCAAGGCGAGCTTGTGGACTATGAGAACGTGAAAATGCGGCTCGCCACGTTGCCGGGCGCCTATGTGTCCGCCGAACTGGCACGCTACCCCGAAGCGGTCGCCATGTTCCTTGGCTCCTATGTCGGGGCGCGCGGCGAATCCGTGGTCGCCGTGGATATCACGCGCGTGCCGGAAGCCGGCGTTCCCGGTGTTGGCGGGATTGCCGGTGTTGGCGGTGCCGTCGGCGGCGTGCTCGGCACCCAGGATTCCGGCACTGTGGACGGCGCGCTGGGCAAGAACGGCATCAGCGGAGGTGCTGCCGCCGGAATACGGCAGCCGGGAAACGCCAAGGGTAATGGCGGCGTAGCCGCAGCCAAAATCGCCGGGCCGCTCGGTGTACCGGATTCGGCCGGGCAAGGTGCGGACGATGCCTTCGATGATTCGGTCGGCGCGCCCGTACAGCCCTTGGCCCCGAAGCCCACGCTGCTGCAACAGGCCGTGACCCGGTTCGACTGGGTGGACCTGCGCGGATTTGCCCCTCACTCCAACGCGCGCGAGGCCGGGCAAGCCACCAGTGCCATCACCTTAAGCATCTGGCACAGCCGCCAGCGGTTCTGTCCCACCTGTGGCGCGGCGGTCCGGCCGGCGCTCGCCGGATGGGCGCAGCGATGCACCAACGAGGCGGACGGCAACCGTGTGCTGTTCCCACGCGTGGAGCCGGCGGTCATTACCGCCATCGTGGACGGGCACGACCGTCTGCTGCTGCAACACAACGCGGCATGGAAGGATTCGAGGCTGTATTCGGTGTCCGCCGGATTTGTGGAGGCGGGGGAGAACCTTGAACACGCCTGCCGCCGCGAGGCCATGGAAGAGACCGGCATCAAGCTTGGCGAGGTGCGGTACCTGGGTTCGCAGCCGTGGCCGTTCCCGGCTTCGCTGATGATGGCGTTCAAGGCACATGCGATCACCACCGACGTGCGTGTGGACGGCGAGGAGACCATGACCGCGCGATGGGTCACACGCGACGAATACACGGCCGAGCTCATCGCCGGCCGTATGGCGGCGCCGGGCCGCGCCACCATCGCCCGCTACATGATTGAGGAATGGCTCGGTCGCGAGCTGTGACGGACCGCGAAGATAGGTTAGGCTTATGACTATGAGTGATGACAACGAAAACGAACAGCCGCTGAATCTCGACATTCCCGACCACCTCGAATACTCCGAGGAACATGCATGGGTGGACCGTTCGGTCGACCCCGCAATCATCGGCATTACCGAATACGCCGCCGACCAGCTTGGCGAACTTGTGTTTGTGGATCTGCCTGAGCCTGGCGCCCGTGTGGAGGCCGGCGACGAGATCGTGGAGCTTGAATCCTCCAAGGCCGTCCAGCCGCTGATCAGCCCCGTGGCGGGTACGGTCAAGTATGTGAACCGTGACGTGGCGGACGACCCGTCCGTGGTCAACGGCGATCCGTACGGCGAAGGCTGGCTGCTGAAGGTTGAGCTTGACGACGATGAGCCGGAGCTGCTGAGCGCCGACGAATACGCGAAGGTCGTGCGGTAGTTCCTTTTGAGCTCCCCTCTCTGAGGGGAGCCAAGAAAATGAGGCGTATGGCCTATATTGGTGTCTATGAGAAGCCCACGCGAGGATTTTGAGGCGGCAGGCAAGCGACTGCCTTGGGATGCTGCTGCTCGCAGTGCAGCGCTGTCCGCCACCGCGCCAGTCTCTGACGTCAAGGCATCCGCCAATGGTGCCGACAATGCCAGCAACGCTGAACATTCCGATGACATGCCCACCGTGCCGATTCCCGCACGCAAGGCTGCCACGACGTTCGACACCCCCTCCAAGCGTGAGCGAATCGAAGTCAAGCCGCCGATCACCCGATTCATACGTCGTGCCGTCACCCGCGTGTTCGGCGTATGGTCACGCATCTCCACTCAGGTGGTGCGCCAATGGGACTGGTATCCGCGAGTGGAACCCTATGTGGGTTATGGCACCGGCGATTACTCGCGTCTGATCTGCCGCACGGTATACGCCCCCAGGCACGCGCAATCCGGCGAACTGATCCGCGGCATCCGCGGCATGCTTGCCATACCCGCGCCGCGCACCCACGTGCAGGCCAGCATTGATGACATGCCGCTCAACACCGTGCAGATCGGCGTCTCCGAGGTCTATGACAAGGTGGACCGCACGCGCGATCTCGGCAGCGAATACGCCATCTCCGATTCCGCCGGATATCTCGACCTCGTGGCCGAGCATCGTCTGGTGCCCGGCATCCATCGCGTCTCCTACAGCGTGGCCAACCGCAAACCCGTGAGCGCCAACCTGTACACCATCCCCGCCAGTGCCAAAGTCGGCATCATCTCCGATGTGGACGACACCATCATGATCACGCAGGCCCCGGTGCCATGGAAGGCCGCGTACAACCTGCTGTTCCTCGACCCCAAGAAGAAAGCCTCCGTGCCGGGCATGAGCGTGCTGTTCACCCGCATCGCCGACCTGTTCCCCGGCGCACCGTTCTTCTATCTTTCGACATCGCCCTGGAATGTGGAGAGTTCGATTCGCAACTTCATCACTGACCATGGTTTTCCCGAAGGCCCGCTGCTGCTGCGCGACCTCGACCCGAGGCCCAAGACCTTCGTACCCACCGGCCCCCAGCACAAACTTGAGTTTGCCGAACAACTTATGGCCGACTTCCCAGACATGAAGTTCATTCTGGTGGGCGATGACGGGCAGAAAGACCCGACCACGTACGCCACCATCGCCCGCAGATATCCCGGACGTGTACTGGCGATCGTCATTCGTGAGTTGAGCCCGCGCGAATCAACCGGATTGGCGTCGGTGACGGGGCTCACCTCGACCCAGCCGACTCCGGTAACCGATGTGCCAGTATTCACCGGCACCACCGGCTCGAACATTCTGAAGACCATGCTGCCGTATCTGAAGACGGTGTTGCGATAGGCGCGGCGTGATGAACACTGAATGCGTCCCGGTGCGGTGCCTCGCCTATAATCGCGTGGTATGACTGACGAGAGCACAAACGCCGCGGCCGCGATGCCGCCTTACGCCAAGCGCGAGCCGAAGCGCCGCGAATTCCACGGTGACGTTTTCGAAGACGATTACGAGTGGATGCGAGACAAAGACTCCGATGATGTGCGCAGCTACGTAGCTGCCGAAAACCAGTACTGCGAGCGTCGCATGGCGCATCTGGCGGATTTCCGGCATACGTTGTTTGAAGAGCTGAAATCGCATGTGGAAGAGACTGATATGTCGGTTCCCACGCGCGTCAATGATTACTGGTACTTCACCCGCACGCAGCAGGGCAAACAGTATGGCGTGCAATGCCGCATCCCCGTGCGCGATGCCGATGACTGGGACCCGCCGGTCGTGGATCCGCAAGGCGCGCCCGGCTCCATGCCCGGTGAACAGGTCGTTTTTGATGCGAACAAGGAATCCGAGGGGCATGACTTCTTCCGGCTCGGCGGCTTGGATCTGAGCAAGGACGGCCGTTGGATGCTGTACGGCGTGGATGTTGCGGGAGACGAGCGATATGATTTCCGCATTCGCGACCTTGCCGGGCTGGAGACCGGGGAGCCGGTCAGCGAACTGCCCGAACAGTTCACCGGCATTGGCAGCGCATGCTTCACGCCGGACGGCCAATGGGTGTTCTGGGTGGAATTGGACGATTCCTGGCGGCCGCTCGCTGTGTGGCGTCATCGTGTTGGCACGGCGGTCGAATCGGATGTGTGCGTGTACCGAGAAACCGATGAACGGTTCTGGGTGGGCGTTGGCATCAGTTTTGATGAGCGCAATATCGTGATCGGCACCGGTTCCAAAACCACCACCGAAGTGCTGATGCTGCCGGTGGCCACGCCTGAAGGCGAATTCCAAGCTTTCATTCCGCGTCAGAACGATATTGAATATGATGTGAGCTTTGCCTGTTTCGAAGGCGCGGGGGAGAACGGTGCGGATGTGCCACTCGCCGTGGTCTATCACAACGCCGCCAATCCGAATTTCGAAATCGACGTCATTGACATGCGTGGCCATGAGCCGCCGTACCGACTCGGCGAAGGCGTGTGCATTGCCGCCGGGTCGCCGTACGGCTGTGAACATGGTGAGCCGGATAAGCCGATTACCGAGGCATACTTCAACGCCGTCAATCCGGCGATATTGCAGGGTGCCCACGGTCTGGGCATCGAAGGCATTGCGTTGCATCGCAACTTTGTGTCCCTGAGCTACCGTGCCGACGGCCAGCCGCACGTGGCATACATGACCAAGAGCGCGGCTGCCGCCGACTTCCTGGCCGGACGGCCGTGGCGGTTTACGGAATTGCTGCCGCCTGCCCTGGAGGACGACTGGGACATGGTTGCCGACGATCGCGAAAACTTCACCGGCGATCATGGCGAAATCTTGTGGACCGAAGATGAGGCCCCCACGGATCACACGTCATCTTCCGATGGTGCTAGCGACGACCACCTGCCCGGTGAGACCCGGCGCTTGTACACCATCGGCGTCGGCGGCAACCCCTCGTATGAGGCGCCGCGCATGCGCTACTCGTTCGCCAGCTACACCCGCCCGGGCGAGTTGCACGAAATCGATCCCGCCACCGGTGAAGATGCGCTGCTGAAGCGAGCCACCGTGTTGGGCAACTTCAATCCACGCGATTACATGGAACGCCGTGTGTGGATTACCGCGCGCGACGGCGAACGCATTCCTGTTTCCCTCGTCTGGCACCGCGATTGCCCGGCGCAGGATTCGCCGATGTTCATTACCGGATATGGTGCATACGAGATTTCCTCCGATCCGGGGTTCTCGGTCTCTCGTCTGAGCATGTTGGATCGCGGTGTGCTGTACGCCGTGCCGCATATTCGTGGCGGCGGCGAAATGGGACGCGCCTGGTATGAGCAGGGGCGCAGACTGAACAAGAAGCATTCCTTTGAGGACTTCGTGGACGCCACACGCGCGCTGCAGAAGGCGCATTTGGCTGATGCTTGGCGCACCGTGGCCAACGGCGGATCCGCTGGCGGCCTGCTGATGGGCGCGATTGCCAATATGGCGCCCGAATGCTACGCCGGTGTTGAGGCGGATGTGCCGTTCGTGGACGCGTTGACCTCCATTCTTGACCCGGACTTGCCGTTGACCGTCACCGAATGGGACGAATGGGGAGACCCGTTGCATGACCCTGAGGTGTATCAGTACATGAAGTCGTACACGCCATACGAGAATGTGCCGGTCGCCGTGCTCGAGGGCGGCAACGACGAGGCTGCCGGTGACGGCAGTGCTGATGGGGCTGCCACCGGCGCGGTCGCCGCCGCGCAATTCCCGAGAATCTTCATTACCACCTCGATGAACGACACCCGCGTGCTGTACGTCGAGCCGCTCAAATGGCTGGCCCGTTTGCAGTCCGCCGGCGTGGACGCGGTGGCCAAGATTGAGGTCGAGGCCGGTCACGGCGGTCTATCCGGGCGTTACAAGCAATGGGAAGAGGTCTCCTATGAGAACGCTTGGTGCATGGATGTGATGGGGCTCGCTCATTAGGCCATGTCCACTAGCTGAGCGGGTTCGGGCCGGCAGGTGATAGCGCGAGTAGGCTCCTTGAACTATGGCAAAGACATATAAAATCGCCGTTATTCCCGGCGACGGTATTGGCAAGGAAGTCACTCCGTGGGCTCAGAAGGCTTTGGAAAAGGCCGCTGAAGGCGTAGCTGACTTCGAGTACGAGAACTTCGACTTGGGTGCCGAGCGCTATCTGCGCGATGGTGCGATCCTGCCCGAGGACGAAGAGGAGCGCATCAAGGCCAACGACGCGATTCTGCTCGGTGCCGTGGGCGATCCGCGCATCAAGGCCGGCATTCTGGAACGCGGCCTGCTGCTCAAGCTCCGCTTCGACCTCGACCAGTACGTGAACCTGCGCCCCTCCAAGCTGTACAAGGGCGTCACCTCGCCGCTCGCCAACCCCGGCGACATCGACTTCGTGGTGGTACGTGAAGGCACCGAAGGTCTGTACTGCGGTGCCGGCGGCGCGGTGCGCCGCAACACCCCGCAGGAGGTGGCCACCGAGGTGTCCATCAACACCGCATACGGTGTGGAGCGTGTGGTGCGTTACGCCTTCAAGCTCGCTATGAAGCGCAAGAAGCACGTCACCCTGGTGCACAAGAAGAACGTGCTCGTCAACGCCGGTGATATGTGGCAGCGCATCGTCGACAAGGTCGGCGAGGAATACCCTGAGGTCACCCACGACTACCAGCACATTGATGCGGCCACCATCTTCCTGGTCTCCGACCCGAGCCGTTTCGATGTGATTCTCACCGACAACCTCTTTGGCGACATTCTGACCGATGAGGCCGGCTCCGTGGTGGGCGGCGTGGGCTACTCCGCCTCCGGCTGCATCAACGCCTCCGACGAGTTCCCGTCCATGTTCGAGCCGATTCACGGTTCCGCTCCGGACATCGCCGGTCAGAACAAGGCCAACCCGACCGCCGCCATCCTCTCCGCCGCCATGCTGCTCGAGCATCTCGGCTTTGATGATGCGGCCAAGAAGATCCATACCGCCGTCGAAGCGGACATCGAGGAGCTCGGCTCCACCGTGCGCTCCACCGACCAGGTCGGCAAGGACATTCTGGCCCGCATGTGACCTCAAACTTGGCTCCCCTCGCTGAGGGGAGCCAGAAAACTCTCTATACTGAGTTGCATGCAAATGCGACATGGGGAATGCAAAACCGTTGGCAGCAAACTAGTCGCCGTGACCGTATCCGTCGATGATGACGGCACCGCACAGTCATGCCATATCAGCGGTGATTTCTTTATTGAATCAGTTTCGGATGCCGAATCTCATGCTTTGTTGCATGACCTGGAACGAGCTCTAATTAGCGATGATTCATTGCGGTCCGTATTGGACGCCCATCCTAGTTGCCAAATTATCGGCACAGATGAAATTGCCATCAAAACCGCATACAGCCGAGCCGTAAGCAGCAACTTACCCCCGCTGGCGGGGGCTCCAGCGCAGCGGGTGGGGGTGGGCAGCCCCGATGCGCCGAACATCCCAGCATCCATCAATACACAAACCAAGCAGCCCGACAAAAGCTCTGAATACCGGGAGCGCTGGAACGCCCTCAAGCCTCAACTCACCGTGATCCACGGCCATCCGCGTACTCCGGACGAGCAAATGGCCATTGACGAGACCTGGGCGCGTGAAGTCGCAGCAGGAACACGACAGCCGACCATCCGATTATGGGAGTGGGCGGGCCCGGCTGTGGTCATCGGCCGTTTCCAATCGGCCCAGGACGAGGTGAATCTGGACATTGCCAAGCAGCTCGGCTTCGACGTGGTACGCCGTTGCACGGGCGGCGGAGCGATGTTTATCGAACCGGGCAACACCATTACCTATTCTCTGTATGCGCCGCTCGATTTCGTTCAGGGCGTAAGCATCGAAGAATCCTACCGGCTCTGTGACTGGTGGCTGGTCGAAGCGCTGCGCGAACTTGGTTTAGATGTGCGGTTCGCGGGCCTCAATGATATCGCCTCGCAGTACGGCAAGATCGGGGGAGCGGCGCAGCGGCGCTTCCCCGTAGGCTCAGGCGGCGCGGTGCTGCACCATGTGACCATGGCATATGACATCGATGCGGCCAAGATGAGCCGTGTGCTCAACACCAGTCGCGAGAAGATGTCAGACAAAGCGGTGAAATCAGCGGTCAAACGCGTGGACCCGATGAAAAGCCAGACGGGTCTCAGCCGCGAACACATCGTCGAGCACCTTATTGACTGGTTTGCGGCGTGATTTCACCGATGGCCGTATACGATTTTGCCGCTGGCCGTGCGCGGTTTTGTCATGGGCGAGCGCGGTAGCCGCGACAGTGCCGTTTTTCGCGGTAACGCATTCGTCAGCATGTCGTACGGCTATCGGATCGTGCCACACATGAAGTGACGAATGAGGGCATGCTCCTGACGAAACCTGTGGGGCGCGTTACAATATGACGGATGGGCGACGACGGTCATAGGACAATAAGGATGGTGCGATGAGCTTGGAAACGCCAAACGCTTTTGCTGACGAGGAAAACATCCTGTTGCATACGGCATTGTTCAAGCAGGTATCGCCAGCCGAAGCCGAGGAGCTGTTGCCGCATTTGAAGCATGCGACGTTCGATAAAGGCGACTATATCTTCTCCGAAGGCGATACCGATCAGCGCATGTATTTACTGGAGCAGGGGCGCGTCAAGCTGATTCGCACTTCTTCCGATGACCGCGTGCAGCTGCTGTCCATCCACGCGCCGGGCGAAGTGCTTGGCGAGATTCCGGTATTCGACCCTCATGGTGGCCCGCGCACCGCGTCCGCGGTGTCCATGAGCCATGGCACGCGCGTGGTCTGGCTGGAGCATGATGCCCTGTTCGCATGGCTTGATGAGCATCCGCGTGTGGCCATCGACATGTTGCAGGTCATGGCCAGCCGCCAGCGCGGCAACAACGAACGCATCTCCGACTTGGTATTCATGGATGTGCCGGCGCGTCTGGCCAAGACATTGCTCAACTTGGGCTCACGTTTCGGCGAGCCGGTGGAACAGGGCCTCAAAGTGCCGCATGACCTGACTCAGGAAGAGCTGGCCCAACTGGTGGGCTCCAGTCGTGAGACCGTGAACAAGGCGTTGATGGACTTTTCCAACCGCGGATGGATCGCACGTGACGGCCGATCGATCATCATCTTCCAGCCCGGTATGCTGATTCGACGCTCGCGGCGCTGACCGTTCGGCTGACTTCCAGCCAATGTTACGCTAGTGCGATTCTTGTGATGATATGTTCACGGGAGCTGACCGTAAGCCCGGTTGGTAGGGCACCCCATTTAGAATGGGGCCCATGCCCAAAAAGAAGTCCCTCACTCTCCAACGTGTGCTTGTTCTCCTCTTGGCCTATATCATGCTTGCCGTCTGCGGCGGCGTGGCGGCCAGCGTGTTGTTTGTACCGGGTGTGATCGGTGCCAATAAAGCCGCCAAAGCGGTGATTCCGTCGCTCAAGGTAGAAAACGTGGACTTCGACGTGACTAGTCTGCCCCAGAAGTCGACGATGTACGCGCGAGACGGTTCCACCGTTATCGCGACGTTCTACAACCAAAACCGTATCGTCGTGCCGCTGAAGAAGATTTCCAAAACCATGCAGCAGGCAGTGGTGGCGCGCGAAGACCGTCGATTCTGGACTCACGCCGGCGTCGATGTGCAAGGCGTGATGCGTGCGTTCGTGCAGACCTACCTCGTCAAAGGCTCCCAGCAGGGTGGTTCGTCGCTGACCCAGCAGTACGTCAAGAACGTGCTGCTGATGCAGGCGATCGAGGATGACGATTCGATCGCCCAGTACCATGCCACTGAAGACACCATCGCCCGTAAGATTCGCGAGATGCTGATTTCCGTGCAGATGGAAAAGAAGTATTCCAAGGCCGAGATTCTGCAGGGCTATTTGAACATCGCCCAGTTCGGCAACAACCTGTATGGCGTGGAAACCGCGGCCCAGCGCTACTTCAGCGTGTCCGCCGCCGATTTGAACGTGGTGCAGTCCGCCACCATCGCGGCTATCACCAAGAACCCAAGCCTGTACGATCCGCTGGTCGAAGAGAACCAGAAGGAAAGCGAAAACCAACGCAATATCGTGCTCAAGCTGATGCTGCAGGAAGGATACATCACCCAGGACCAGTACACCGAAGCTGTGAACACGCCGTTGAAGGACACGCTGAAAGTACAGGACGTGAATGTCGGCTGTCAGGACACTGGCGATTACGCGTACTTCTGCGATTTTGTGGTGCATCGCATCCAGAACTCCGAAGAATTCGGCAAGACTCGTGCCGAGCGTAACAAGCTGCTGCAGGAGGGTGGCCTGAAAATCGTCACCACGCTGGATGTGGAAGCGAATTCCACGATGATGGAGACCGCGCGTAATACCATTCCACCGGACGATCCCAGCGGCATGGAGATAGCCATGGCCGCAGTCAAACCGGGAACCGGCGAAGTGCTGAGCTTTGGCCTGAATCGTTACTATGACGCCACTCCGGCAGCCGCGAACGATCCCACCAGGACGAGCCAGAACTATGCCGTCGATTTGGCGGATGGCGGTGGTTCTGGTTGGACCATCGGTTCGTCCTGGAAGCCGATCAACCTGATTGCGTGGATGGAAGCGGGCCATTCCATCAACGACAACCTCCAGACCTCGACGTCATACCCCACTACGGACTTCGCCTGCAGTAACTATTCGGGCGGTGCCGATTCGTGGAACGTGTCGAACGCCATGGGCGCAGGTACAGTGAACCCGGAAAGCCCATTCCTCGGTCTGGTCCGTTCGCATAACACTACTCAGGCTTCCATGGGTGCCATCCTCAAACTGTGCAAGGTGGCGGACACCGCGACTGAACTGGGATACCATGACGCCGCCACGGGTGAGACCATCGACAAAACCCAGGTGTATACACCATCCATGATGATCGGCTCGGTGAATGTGTCCCCGCTGACCATGGCGAGCATCTTCGCCGTATACGCCTCGAATGGTGTGCAATGCAACCCGATTGCCATCAGCAAGGTGACCGATAAGGACGGCAACGATCTCAAGGTTCCATCCGCGAACTGCCATCAGGCGGTGGATAAGGACATCATCCAAACACTCGCTTATACCCTGAACCAAGGTACGGTGCGGCCGGATGGTGCCGGTTGGTCATTCAGATTGGCTGACGGGCGTAAGTCGTTTGGTAAGACCGGTACCAGTGAGGATCTTGCGGTGTCCGGTGGATCGTTCATTCCTAATCAGATTGCGGCGTTCGCTGTGGTCGGCGATGCACAGAACCCGTACACCAACCGTATTTCCAACATTGCCATCAACGGCCGGTACAACAGCTATTGGGATGGTTCGACAATCGCGGCTCCGGCCGTTACCAACTTCTTCAATAGCTACATTTCCAAGAAGAAAATACCGATTGACAACGATTACGGCCAGCCCGTCTCGAAGTACACCACGACTGGCAAGTATCTGGGCATTGGCGGACGAACGTTCAGCGTGCCGCAGACCACTACGAATGGCAACAGCCAATCGCAGAGCAGCAACAATCAGTCTCAGTCGCAGAACACTGGGCAAAACAACACCCAAACCCAGGGCACCAATTCAGAGCAGTCGAATGATGGCCAGTGATTGGTGATTGGCGTTTGACATTTGGTGATTGCAGGCCGGCTGAGTCTACGTAACATGGCCGACTGCGATACCCAAATTACGTAGTTTGCGGGCGTTACCTGTTTCAGGTGACGCCCGTTTTACAATACTTAATGACAACGCCATCGCGTTCATCGAATATTTGCCATGAACGTGCATCGGAAAGGGGAACGATGAGCAACGACGATCTGACGCATGAGAATTTTGATTTTCGTGGATTCGACGTGCCGGATCTCAAAGCGGTGACGCTGGCTTCGTCTTCGGACGGCGATCAGTCCAAGCAGCCGAAGACCAAGCACGAGGATGCATCGAAGAACCGTAAGCACGGTAAGAAGAAGTCAAAATCCGACGCACGGTCCAAGAAGCGGGCCGGCGCGGGCAAGACGAGCGAATCGTTCGATGATTATGAGGAAAGGGAAGCTGTGAGCAAGGCAGATAAGAAAGTCAGCAAGGACCGTCCGGGGCTGTTTGCGCCAATGACGCTGCGCGAGGTGACCGTGCGTAATCGTATTTGGTTGCCGCCGATGTGCACGTATTCGTCGTTCGCCCGCGATGGTAGGCCCACGCCGTTCCACTACCAGCATTACGTGTCTCGCGCGTTCGGCGGATTCGGCATGGTGATTGTCGAATCCACCGCCGTGGCTCCTGAGGGGCGTATCACGCCGTGCGATCTGGGCCTGTGGGAAGACGGGCAGATTGATGCTTGGCGCTGGATCGTGGACGGTATTCGCGAGGCGGGTGCGGTGCCTGCCATCCAGCTCAACCATGCGGGGCGTAAGGCTTCGACTGGTTGCTTTGCCGTTGGTTACGACGGTCAGAACGTGCCGGAGGAGGCGGGCGGCTGGCCTACCATGGCACCGTCTGAAATCGCGTTCGGTGGGTTGCGTACGCCGCGCGCGCTGTCCGTGGATGAGATTCATGGTCTGGTCGGCGCGTTCGCCGCGGCGGCGGGCCGTGCGGTGGCCGCCGGCTTCCAGGCGATTCAGATTCATGCCGCGCATGGCTATCTGATTTCTCAGTTCCTTGACCCGCTGAGCAATGAGCGTGATGACGAATATGGTGGCGATTTGACCGGTCGCTCTCGGTTCCTGGTCGAGGTTGTGGATGCCGTGCGTGGGGCCGTCCCTGAGGGCGTGCCGGTTCTGGTGCGCATTTCGGCCACGGATTGGGCCGCCGGCGGTTGGGATTTGGACCAGACCATCGCACTATCCAAGGTGCTGAAGGAGCATGGCGTCGATGTGATGGACGTATCCACCGGCGGCATCATGTCGGGAGTGTCGATTCCGATCAAGCCGAACTATCAGGTGCCGTTCTCCGAGCAGGTCAAGGCCAAGGCCGATATTCCGGTGACCGCGGTGGGTCTTATCACCAAGCCGAAGCAGGCGGCCAAGATTCTGGCCCATGGCGAAGCCGATGCCGTGGAGATTGGCCGCGCCGCATTGCGTGATCCATACTGGCCGTTGCGTGCAGCCAACAAGCTGGGCATACCGTCCACCGAGATCCCCTACGCCCCGCAATACGTGGCCGGTGCGTACTAAATCCTCATGGGGCGGTAACTTTCCCATAGGGCGGTAACTTTCCCATGGGGCGGTAACTTTCCCATGGGGCGGTAACCCAAAACGGCGGTATTCTGCGGAATGTGAAATTTGGCTAACCGCCCCATGGGACAATCACCGCCCCATGAGGGTTTTACCGCCCCATGGGTAATAGGGCAATATGTGAGTTCACTCCACGTCTACGCCGACGGCGTCGGAGACGTGCTCGAATCCGTCGCGGCGCAGCAGCTGGGCCAGACCGCGCTTCAACACGGTGATCTGTTGCGGGCCTCGGTACATCAGCGAGCTGATGAACATGACCAAGCTGGAGCCGGAACGAATCTTCGCATAGGCTTGCTCGGGGGTAAAGACGCCACCGATGCCGGCGATAGCGAACCGGTCGCCATACTCTTTATACACCTTGCGAATCAGCTCGGTGCTGGCGTTGGTGCACGGGCCGCCGGACAGGCCGCCCTCCCAATCGCGCGGAATCTCGAGGCCGGTGCGGTCCTTCTGCAGATTGGCGATGGACAGCCCCTGCACATTGTGCTCGGCCAGCACATCGAGCAGTTCCTTGTACTCGCCCCACGGCTTGTTCAACGGCATCTTGACCAACGTGGGCTGCGGGCGGTCGATCTTGTCGAGCGCCGTAAACAGACGGTCGAGCGCTTCCGGAGTCGCGGTGAACGGTTCGCCGACGTGCGTGTTCGGGCAGGAGACGTTGACCTCCACCATCGCGGTGCGGCCGGCGGCGCGGCGCATTGAAATGCAGTAATCCTCAATGCCTTCGTCCAAATCGCCGCACTGGTCGTCGTTGGTGCGGGCGATCGACACGGACAGCTGCATCTGGCGGGCCTGAGTCCAAGCCTTCTCGGCACGCTCGATGACCTTGTCCGAACCGATGTTGGCGAGGCCGACGTGCACCATCATCGAATCGTATTCAGGCAGACGGTGGAACCACGGCTTGGCGTTGCCCGGGCAGGGGCGCGAGGTGGTGGAGCCTACGGTTTCGAAGCCGAAGCCGGCGTGGTCCAGCACCACGGGCATCTCGCAGTTCTTGTCGAGGCCGGCGGACAGGCCGAACGGGTTGGTGAAATCGACGCCCATCACATTCGTTTCCAGAATGGGGTCGGTGTAGTCGAGCATCAGCTGTTCGGCGAGCAGCAGCGGCGGGACGTTCTTGACGACGTGGCAGAACTCGATCATCTGATCGTGTGCCTCATCGGGGCGGTGGTTGAACACGAAGTTCGGTTTGATGATGTGCTTGTAGCCGAAGGTGAACAGATCGGTGGTGGCTTTGTTGACGGCGTTGTGCCAGAAGCTTTCAGAAACGTAAGTCATACCGCCTATTGTCTCACGCTTGGGCCGGTGCGGCTAGGTGATTCCTACCTAGGCGAATTGGGGAAGGGGGCTACCGCTGTGAGAATATCGGTTCGCGCAATGTGCGATTTTGCGCGGTTTTGTGGAAATGACACCTGAATTGCCCGGAATTTTCGAGAAATTGTCCCCAAAACGCTCAAGCCGGTTTGGTTTGTGAGCTTTTGTGTGCGATAATGTTCGCATGATTTCGTCACAACGTCAGCACCTCATCTTGAGCAGGTTGCGCACACGCGGGGCAGTGCGCATTACGGCGCTATCGAAGGAACTGGGTGTGTCGGCGATGACCATCCGCCGCGATATCGCCGAACTTGCCGACAAGGGACTGTTGAAGCGCGTCCATGGCGGCGCGGTGACTACCAGTACCTTGCTCAGCGAACCCCTGTTCTCTGTCAAGTCCCAGATGGATATCGGCCTGAAGGACGCCATCGCCCAGGAAGCCGTCAAATATGTGGCTCCCGGCGATGTGATCGCCATCGGCGGCGGCACCACGGCCTATGTCTTCGCCCAGCATCTGCTCGAATCGCAGCAGTCCAGCGGCATCACCATCCTCACCAATTCGATTCCCGTGGCCGAACTGGTCCAGGCCCTCGAATCCAAGGACGTGGAGGTGATCGTCACCGGCGGAGTGATCACCCGATCGAACTCGCTTGTCGGTCCGATCGCGGACAAGGTCGTCGCCTCGCTGCGTGTCAACACCGTATTCCTCGGCACCCACTCGGTGTCGATTCCCCGTGGCTTCCTGATGCCAAATTCGCTGGAAGCCGCAACCGATATGGCGATGATGGACATTGCCGATCGCACCATAGTTTTGACCGATCACACCAAGTGGAGCTGCACATCGCTGTCGCTGTTTGCGCGCTTCGACCAGGTGGACACGGTCATTACTGACGACGGGCTCGATCCCGACTCCGCCGCCAAAACCAAGGATTTGGTAAAGGAACTCGTGCTGGCCCACCAGAGCGAGATCATTGAGGAAAGTGAGTAAACCCATGGCTGATTTCGCCAACTACACCCCCGGGGAGTATGCGAAGGAGCACATCCGCATCACGCCGACGACGCTTGCCGACGGTCGTGACTTCTTCTACCTGGACGACGACCCCGAGTTCGTCTCCGGTGCCAAGTCCCGCGAGCTCAAGGACCCGCGCCCGCTGGACTACCGTTTCGCCCCGCACCTGGACGCCGACGGCAACGAAGTGCCGTACGCCGCCCCGCAGATGCGCCGCGACCCGCTGACCGGCGACTGGATCCCGATGGCCACCGCCCGTATGAACCGCCCGATCACCGCCGGCCCCGGCGCTACCGCCAAGGGCAACCCGCTGGCCGCCCGCAAGCCCGGTGACCCGTACCAGGACGGCGAAGTGCCGGACACCGACTACAACGTCGTCGTGTTCGAGAACCGCTTCCCCTCCATGGTGCGCGTGCCCGGCGTCTCCGAGGACGTGACCTACGTTGACGGCAACCCGCTGTGGGAGAAGAAGCTCGCCGCCGGCCGCTGCGAGGTCATCTGCTTCGACCCGAACGAGGACGGCCTGCCGGCCGATCTGCCGGTCTCCCGCCTGCGCACCGTGGTTGAGGCTTGGGCCTTCCGTACCGCCGAAATCTCCAAGATGGAAGGCATCGAGCAGATCTTCCCGTTCGAGAACCACGGCCAGGAAATCGGCGTCTCCCTCGCCCACCCGCACGGCCAGGTCTACTGCTACCCGTTCATCGCCCCGAAGATGGAGAAGGAACTCCAGCACACCGAGGCCTACCACGAGAAGACCGGTGGCAACCTCTTGAAGGACATCATGAACGCCGAGCTCGAAGCCGGCGAACGCATCGTGATGCGCAACCACAGCTGGGTCGCCTACGTGCCGGCCGCCGCCCGTTGGCCTCTCGAGGTCCACGTGGCTCCGGTGCGCGACGTGCTCACCCTCGACCAGCTCAACGACGAAGAGCGTTGGGACCTTGCCTCCATGTACTCGCACCTCCTGAAGCGCGGCAACGCCTTCTTCGACAAGGGCGACGGCAAGGGCATGGACCTGCCATACATCGCCGCCTGGCACCAGGCCCCGATCCACGACGCCCGCCGCGAGAACTACCGCCTGAACCTGCAGTTCTTCTCCTTCCGCCGCGCCGCCAACAAGATCAAGTACCTCGCCGGCTCCGAATCCGGCATGGCCGCCTGGATCTCCGACACCACGCCGGAACTCATCGCCAAGCGCTTCCACGAGCTCGGCTCCATCGACATCGCCGACTGATAGAAAGAAAACATCAATGACTGCTGTTGAATTCATTGAGCCGCTGACCCATGAGGAAGGCGTCTCGCAAGCTACCAAGCTGTTCGTCGATACCTACGGCGCTGCGCCCGAGGGCGTGTGGGCTGCTCCGGGCCGTGTGAACCTGATCGGTGAGCACACCGATTACAACGCCGGCCTGTGCCTGCCGATCGCTCTGCCGCACCGCACTTTCATCGCCCTGAAGCCGCGCGAAGACACCAAGGTTCGCGTCGTCTCCGACGTGGCTCCCGACAAGGTCGCCGAAGCTGATCTCGATGGCCTCAAGGCCCGTGGCGTGGACGGCTGGTCCGCCTACCCGACCGGTGTGGCCTGGGCGCTGCGTCAGGCTGGTTTCGACAAGGTCAAGGGCTTTGACGCCGCCTTCGTCTCCTGCGTGCCGCTGGGCTCCGGCCTGAGCTCCTCCGCCGCCATGACCTGCTCCACCGCTCTGGCTCTGGACGACGTGTACGGCCTTGGCTACGGCGATTCCGACGCCGGCCGTGTGACCCTCATCAACGCCGCCATCAAGTCCGAGAACGAGATGGCCGGTGCCTCCACCGGCGGTCTTGACCAGAACGCTTCCATGCGTTGCACCGCCGGCCACGCGCTGCTGCTTGACTGCCGCCCGGAGCTGACCCCGCTGGAGAACGTCTCCCAGCAGGAGTTCGACCTCGACAAGTACAACCTCGAGCTGCTTGTGGTCGATACCCAGGCTCCGCACCAGCTCAACGATGGCCAGTACGCTCAGCGTCGCGCCACCTGCGAGGAAGCCGCCAAGATTCTCGGTGTGGCCAACCTGCGCGTTACCGCCGACGGCATCTCCAAGGCCGATGACCAGTTCCAGGCCCTCAAGGAAACGCTTGACGCCCTGCCTGATGAGACCATGAAGAAGCGCGTGCGCCACGTCGTCACCGAAATCGAGCGCGTGCGTTCCTTCGTGCGTGCCTTCGCTCAGGGCGACATCAAGGCCGCGGGCCGTCTGTTCAACGCTTCCCACGATTCGCTGGCCGCCGACTACGAGGTCACTGTGCCCGAGCTGGACATCGCCGTGGACGTGGCCCGCAAGAACGGTGCCTACGGTGCGCGTATGACCGGCGGCGGCTTCGGCGGCTCCATCATCGCGTTGGTGGACAAGGGCCGTTCTCAGGAAGTCGCCCAGAAGATTGCCGACGAGTTCGAAAAGCAGGGCTTCCACGCTCCGCGCGCCCTCGCGGCTTATGCCGCTCCGAGCGCTTCGCGTGAGGCCTGAGCCCGCATCTGAGCTCCCTCTGACGAGGGAGCTTCGTTTTATCCCGCGACACGCGGGGCGGACTTACGAAGAATCTTGAATCGTATTACGGTGACGGATTGTTTTGAAAATCGCATGGCGTCTGCCGAAATCACATGGCAGACACCATGCGTTTTTTATTGCCGTCGTTGGCCCGGACGTTAGGGGCGTAACGACATTTTCGCGCGACGGCAATCTGAAGAGACAATCCGAGAGAGGTTCCGTTGTCCGCTATCCAGACAACTTCCGATAACATCATGCCCGCCGGCGAATCCGGCACCGCTTATTCCCATAGCCCCCACAACGCTTCCGAAACCAGGCATTTCGACCATCCGCATAAGGTGATGCTCGGCCTGTACATCGGCGCATTTCTCGGCATGCTGTCCGAGACATCCATGAACATCGCCCTGCCTGATCTGATGGACGAGTTCTCCGTATCCTCCGGTACCGCACAATGGATGGTCGTCGGCTATATGCTGGCCATTGGCGTGGTGCTGCCGTGCGTGGGTTTCATGCTCAAATGGATCAAAGCCAAAACGCTCGTGCTGTTCGCGCTGACCTGCTTCCTCGTCGGTGCCTTGGTATGCACCGTGGCCACCGGTTTCCCCGTGCTGCTCGCCGGCCGAATCGTGCAGGGCATCAGCACCGGCATCGTGCTGCCCCCATGTACGCATCGATCATGCGCGTATTTCCACCGTATAGGATCGGTGCCGCCAATGGCGTGGCCGGCCTGGTGGTCATGTTCGCGCCGGTCATCGGCCCCACCCTGGCCGGCGCGCTGATTGGCGCGTTGAGTTGGCGTGCGATCTTTGCACTGTTTGCGGTCGTCGCTGTCATCGCCATTGTCTGTATAGCGGCGTTCTTCGTCACTCCGATTGAATGCACGCGCCCGGCGGTCGATATCCTATCCATCATCGCCTCGGCGTTGGGCTTTGGTTGCCTCGTGGCCGGCGTGAGCCTGATCAGCGATATGGGCTTCTCCGCGGCGGTAGTCGGTTTGCTGGTGATCGGCGTAGTCGTACTTGCTTTCTACGCTTACCGTCAGCTGCACATCGCCGATCCGTTGCTCGATCTGCGCGCGCTTGGCATTGCGGCGTTCCGTACGCCGGCCATCATGGTCAGCTGCTCGTTCGCCTGCACTTTGGCGTTCATGTACTTGGTGCCGCAGGAATTGCAGCGCGGACTGGGCATGAGCTCTACGCTCGTCGGTCTGCTCATGCTGCCCGGCGGCATCGTCAACGCGGTGTGCACGTTGATGGCCGGTCGCCTGTTCGACCGTCATGGTGCGAGGGTGCTCGTGTGGATCGGTGTGGTGATGGCAGCCATCGGTGGTGCGTTGTTCTTTGCCATCGGTGTTGACTCGGGTGTTGTGCTGTTCTTGGCCGCGCACATCATCGTGATGGTGGGCATTCCGTTCATCCAGCAGTCGGCGCAGTCCGCTGCGCTCAAATCGTTGCCGGGCCGCATGGCTGCTGATGGCAGCACCATTCTCAACACCATGCAGCAGGTGTGCGGTGCCATCGCCACCGCTGTGGCCACCTGCCTGCTGGGCCTGGGGCAGACCGGTTATGCGGCCGGTGGCGGTACCAATGCCGCGCAGGGCTTCGTGGACGGTTCGCGCTACGGCTATATGTTCGGTTTGGTGCTTGTGGCAATCGTGCTGGTCTTCTCCTTTATGCTCAAGGGCGGCAAGGAAGAACCGAAGCTGGTGCCGGTGCGGGTCGACGGCGGTGCGGTTGAGAGTCTGGCCGTGTGAACATGGCCCAACGGACTCGATGATTCCTGAGAGTCCGCGAATCCGGAAATGGAACAGCATGAATGGCGTGATGCAGGTTTGTGACTTGTCTGAGCTGTTCCATTCTGGCGGTATTGGTGCCTGGCAACGGTCAGACGACAGACGATACATGAATCGGTAATGAACATAATGGCGGGTGTCTTCCCTATACTTGGGGAGTCACCCGCTTTTCGTATACGACCAGGGAGAGCCATGAATAAGGCCATCATCACCGTCGTCGGTCAGGATACCGTCGGCATCATCGCGCGCGTTTGCACCTATCTGTCCGAGCACAACGTCAACGTGCTTGATATTTCGCAGACCATCATCGACGGATATTTCAACATGATGATGATTGTCGACTATGCCAATGCGGACAAGGACTTTGGCGCCATGGTCGGCAACCTTGAGGATCTTGGCGACGACATCGGCGTGCGTATCCGCTGCCAGCGTGAAGAGATCTTCACCAAGATGCACCGTATCTGATTCTGATATAGCTTTCGATTCCCTCCCGCTGGCGGGAGGTGGCACATAGCGCCGGTGGGTGGTCTCATGTTGGATACCACCCCCAGTCGGTTTCACCGACAGCCCCCGCCAGCGAGGGCGAAAAAACAACCGTAAGGAACACACCATGCTGAATATCATGGAGGTCCACGAGACCAATCAGATGATCGAGCAGGAGAAGCTCGACGTCCGTACCATCACCATGGGCATCTCGTTGCTCGACTGTGCGACGGACAACGTCGACACGACTTGCAACAACATTTACCGCAAGATCACCACCTACGCCAAGGATCTCGTCTCCACCGGCCAGGCCATCGAGCGTGACTACGGTATCCCGATCGTCAACAAGCGCATCACCGTCACCCCGATTTCGCTGGTCGGCGCCAGCTCCTGCAAGACCAGCGAGGATTTCGTCAAGATTGCTCACGCGCTGGATAAGGCAGCCAAGGAAGTCGGCGTCGACCTGATCGGCGGCTACTCCGCGCTCGTTTCCAAGGCCATGACCCCGGCTGAGGAACTGCTGATTAAATCCCTGCCGCAGGCGCTTTCCGAGACCGACATCGTGTGCTCGTCTGTGAACGTCGGTTCCACCAAGACCGGCATCGACATGAACGCGGTCGAACTGCTCGGCCACATCATCAAGGACATCTCCGAGCGCACCGCCGACAACGACTCTTACGGCTGCGTCAAGTTCGTGGCGTTCTGCAACGTGCCTGACGACAACCCGTTCATGGCCGGTGGCTTCCACGGCGTTACCGAAGGCGACGCGGTCATCAACGTTGGTGTCTCCGGCCCCGGTGTGGTCTCCCGCGCACTCGATGCGGCCAAAGGCAAGGACTTCGAGTTCCTGTGCGAGACCATCAAGCGCACCGCGTTCAAGATCACGCGCGTGGGTCAGCTTGTGGCTCAGGAGGCTTCCCGCCGTCTTGGCGTGCCGTTCGGCATCATCGACCTTTCCCTCGCTCCGACCCCGGCCGTGGGCGACTCGGTGGGCGAAGTGCTTGAGAAGATCGGCCTCGAACAGGTTGGCGCTCCCGGCACCACTGCGGCCTTGGCCATGCTCAACGACCAGGTCAAGAAGGGCGGCATCATGGCGTCCTCCTACGTGGGCGGTCTGTCCGGTGCGTTCATCCCGGTCTCCGAAGACAAGAACATGATTGACGCTGCCGCCTCCGGTTGCCTGACCCTCGAGAAACTTGAGGCCATGACCTGCGTATGCTCGGTGGGTCTTGACATGATCGCCATTCCGGGCGATACCTCTGCTTCCACCATCTCCGGCCTGATCGCCGACGAAGCCGCCATCGGCATGGTCAACCAGAAGACTACCGCCGTGCGTGTGATCCCTGTGGCGGGCAAGGGCGTTGGTGAAATGGCGAACTTCGGCGGCCTGATGGGCTACGCGCCCATCATGCCGGTCAACCAGACCAGCTGCGAGGCCTTTGTGACTCGTGGCGGTCGTATTCCCGCTCCGATTCACAGCTTCAAGAACTGAATCAGTAGGGTATCTGCCTTCAAAGAGGTACCTCTGGCTCTTCGCGGAGAGCTATCTGCTTTCAGAGAGGTACCTATATACGGAAACCTCGAGTATGCGCGTTGGAATATCAACGCCCATACTCGAGGTTTCTTAATTGAAGTACCCCTTTGAAAGCAGAAAGCATTCTGCAAACGCCCGAATGTACCCCTCCGAAGGCAGATATCGGTTCGAATGACCTTTCGAGAGGTCTATTCCCGTTTCAAGGGGCTGATTTCGACCTTTCTGGAGGTCTACTTCCGTTTCGAGGGGCTGATATATGCGAAGACCCCGAGTACAAGCGTTGATATTTCAATGTCTGTACTCGGGGTTTCGTCCTTTGACAGCCCCTTGAAACGGAGATAGACCTCCGGCGGATGTCGAATCAGCCCCTCGAAGCGCCGATAGACCCATTTTCTGCGTTTATTTCCACAATGATGGTCGTGCTGCGAGGCTCAGGGTTTTCTCCCTCACGCCTGTCGGCGTTCGTTCGGCGTCGCTACTCGAAGGCCCACCGGGCCTTCTCCTCAGCGCCCTCCAGCGAAGTTGAGTTGGCGCCAGGCTTCGTAGATGGCGATGGACGCGCAATTGGTGAGGTTCAGGGAACGCAAGGACGGGCGCATGGGCAGTCGCACTTGTTCGGCCACATGAGGGCCCTCCATGATGTCCATCGGGTCGGGGATGTCGCCGGGCTCGGGGCCGAACAGCAGGATGTCGGTCGGCTTGTATTCCACCTCGGTGTACAGCTTGGTGGCATGTGCGGTGAACGCGATGATGCGCGAATTGGGCATGGACTCCACCAGGTTGTCAAAATTCGGGTGCAGCACCACGTGGGCCATGTCGTGGTAGTCGAGGCCTGCTCGGCGCAGCTTGGTGTCGCGCAGGTTGAAACCCAACGGCTCCACCAAATGCAGGATGGTGCCGGTCACCGCGCACAGGCGGATGGCCGAGCCGGTGTTGCCGGGAATGCGCGGTGAGTAGTAGCACAGATGCGGTGTTACGGTTTCGGTGGTGGCGGCCTTTTCAGCCGAGAGCATCGCGTCCACCACGGAGATGGGGTTGCCATGCGCGTCGGTTACGAGTTCGTCCGGTCCGTAATTCGATTTACGGTACCCGTACTCGAACATCTTCTCGACTTTTGTTTCGGGATTCTGTGCGTTCTGCGAATTCTGTTCTGCCTCGTTCGTCATAGCTGCTAAGAATAGGAATGATGAACGACACAGCAATTTCTTTACGGCTCGGCGCATGGTGGGAGGCCAATGCGCGTGACTTGCCATGGCGCTTCGGACGGGCCACGCCGTGGGGCGTGCTAGTCAGTGAGGTGATGAGCCAGCAGACGCAGATGAGCCGTGTAGTGCCGTACTGGACCGACTGGATGGAACGTTGGCCCGACGCCCGCGCCCTCGCCGAGGCCCCCAAGGCCGAAGTGATCACCGCATGGGGGCGGCTCGGCTATCCACGCCGCGCATTGCGGTTACAGGAATGCGCCCGCGTGGTGGCTGAAGATTACGCCGACAAACTGCCGCGCACGTATGACGAACTCACTGCATTGCCCGGCATCGGCGATTACACCGCCTCCGCGGTGATGAGCTTTGCGTTCGGCGAACGAATTGCCGTGATCGATACCAACATTCGCCGCGTGCTGAGCCGCGTGTTCCTGGGCGTCGAATCGCGCGGGGGAGCGACCAGCCCGGCCGAACGCGCGCTGGCGAACCGCATGCTGCCCAAAGACGAGATTCTCGGGTGCGATGCTGACGTCGCCGATAATGCCGGTAGCGCCGAACATGTCGTGAACAGCACTATCCGTGGCGGCAAACGCTCTCGACTGCATCGTGGCGAGCGCCCATCGGTCACGTGGAACCAGTCGGTGATGGAACTGGGCGCGGTGATCTGCACGGCCAAGTCGCCGCTGTGCGACACCTGCCCGATTGCGGACGACTGTGCATTTCTCAAGGCCGGCCGCCCCGGACTGGGGGAGCGCCGCACCCGCCCACGCCAACGATTCCAAGGCACGGATCGACAGGTGCGCGGTCTGGTGCTCGCCGCGCTGCGCGAGCTTCCCGCTGGAGCCACGTTGCCCAGGGAAGATGCCGACAAGCTTTGGAAGGACCAGATTCAGCTTGCCGCCTGCATCGCCAGCCTTGACGATGACGGCCTGATAGAGATTCTGGACGGCGGCCTGCGACTACCCAGCTGACATTGTGAAAAATGGTGGGCTCCCAAGCGTGTATGGGCGTGGTGACCGTAGACTGGAAGAGTTATGGCAGTGCAGAGGAACACATCAGGCGCGAGAACGGCACGCGGAGCCGGCACCGGGGCCAATGGGCCATCCGGCGGGCCCTCCCAAAACAACCGTTCCGGCAAGCCGCGCAAGCGCAGGATCAGCAAAAAGCAGCAGGCCATCTATCGTCGTCGGCGTATCGTGGCCGGTACGGTGCTGCTGCTGATAATCGCGCTGATTGTATTCTGCGTGTATAGCCTTGGCCGGGGTATCGGTGCCGTGAACTCGATGATCCACCATGACGAGGTGTATGCGATTTCCCGCGACGCCACGCCGGCGCCGAAGAAAGTCAGCAACGTCAAGGATTGCTCGGCCAGTGATGTGACATTGCAGCTTTCCGCGGCCTCCCAATCCGTGCCGGTAGGAGGATCGCTTGATTTCACCGCGACCATCGTGCACGAGGGGTCAGGCAACTGTTTAGTGGACGGGTCCGATTCCGGCCGTGTGCTCACCATTACTTCCGGTCAGGAAACGATTTACAAGTCCGATGTGTGCCCGGCGGATTCACGTCTGCTGCTGATGGCTAAGGGCGATAAGGACGTTCAGAAGGTCACGTGGAATACCAATGCGAACGCCACGCTCGCCAAATGCACGGATGAGTCAGGTTGGGCCAAAGTCAATGCGGGAACGTACGTGGCGCAGCTGAGTTTGAAGGATCATCCGAAGGTGAAGAGCGATCCGGTGACGTTTACGGTGCAGTAAAAGTCTTGCCTTAGCGCTATTCTTTTGACTTTACATGAGGTGTGTCATATTGCGGGCATGCCGTCGACAATGAAGCGTCCGCATAGGCATATGGTGGCCATGCCGGCGCTCCCAGGGGAATTACCACATATTAGCGAGCGATAAGGAACGTCCATTGGCTACTGAGTCTACGACGAACACCACCACCATCATCGCACGCGCCGACCAGCATGACATTGACCTGCACAAGGCGTCGGATCGCGTGAACTTCGGTTCCATCAAGGAACCCATCGATGTGCCCTACCTGCTGGGCGTGCAGACCGACAGCTTCGATTGGCTGATCGGCTCCGACCGCTGGAAGAAGCGCGTCGAAGAGGATGAGGCTAACGGCACCAACACCGTGGCCCACACCTCCGGTCTCGACGAGGTCTTCAACGAGATTTCCCCGATCGAGAACTTTGCACAGACCATGTCCCTGACCTTCTCGGACCCGTACTTCGAGGAGCCGCGCCACACCGTGCAGGAGTGCAAGGAGAAGGATTACACCTACTCCGCTCCGCTGTACGTGAACGCCGAATTCGAGAACGGCGACACCGGCGAGATCAAGTCCCAGACCGTGTTCATGGGCGACTTCCCGCTGCAGACCCCGCACGGTACCTTCATCATCGGCGGCACCGAGCGAGTCATCGTCTCCCAGCTCGTGCGTTCCCCGGGCGTCTACTTCGACCGCCAGCAGGATCGCACTTCCGATAAGGAAGTCTTCGGCGCGAAGATCATCCCGAGCCGTGGTGCATGGCTCGAGTTCGAGATCGACAAGAAGGACCAGCCGCAGGTGCGCGTGGACCGCAAGCGCAAGCAGTCCGCCATCGTGTTCCTTATGGCCATCGGCATGACCAAGTCCGAGATCGCCCAGGCATTCAAGGACTACCCGCTGGTGCTCGACGCACTGGAGAAGGAAACCCTCGAGACCCAGGACGAGGCCCTCGTTGACCTCTACCGCAAGATTCGTCCGGCCGACACCCCGACCCCCGAGGCCGGCAAGAACCTGCTGGACTCCTTCTACTTCAACACCAAGCGCTACGATCTGGCCCGCGTTGGCCGCTACAAGATCAACCGCAAGCTGGGTGTCGAGGCCGATTTCAACGATCGTTCCCTCCACCAGGAAGACATCATCGCCACGATCAAGTACCTGGTGGCCCTGCACGACGGTGCGGCGACCTTCCCGGGCAAGCGCAACGGCGAAGACGTTGACCTGCGCGTGGACGTCGATGATATCGATCACTTCGGCAACCGTCGTATCCGCCAGGTCGGCGAGCTGATTCAGAACCAGCTGCGTACCGGTCTGAGCCGTATGGAGCGCGTGGTGCGCGAGCGTATGACCACTCAGGACGCCGAGGCCATCACCCCGCAGTCCCTGATCAACATCCGCCCGGTGAACGCCACCATCAAGGAGTTCTTCGGCACTTCCCAGCTCTCCCAGTTCATGGATCAGAACAACCCGCTGTCCGGTGTGACGAACAAGCGTCGTCTTTCCGCACTGGGCCCCGGCGGTCTGTCCCGTGACCGCGCCTCCATGGAGGTGCGCGACGTGCACCCGTCCCACTTCGGCCGTATGTGCCCGATCGAGTCTCCTGAAGGCCCGAACATCGGTCTGATCGGCTCCCTGGCAACCTTCGGCCGCGTCAACCCGTTCGGCTTCATTGAGACCCCGTACCGCAAGGTCGTCAACGGCCACGTGACCGACGAGGTCGAGTACATGACCGCTGACCGCGATCTTGACCACGTCATCGCCCAGGCCAACCAGGAGCTCGACGAGAACGGCAACTTCGTGCAGAAGTCCGCCCTTGCCCGAGTCGGCGAAGAAGAGGCGGTCGATGTGCCGGTGAGCTCCGTGGACTACATGGACGTCTCCCCGCGCCAGATGGTCTCCCTCGGCGCCTCCCTGATCCCGTTCCTGGAGCACGATGAGGGCCACCGTGCACTGATGGGTACCAACATGCAGCGTCAGGCCGTGCCGCTGATCGAATCCGAGCGCCCGCTGGTGGGCACCGGCTCCGAATGGCGCGCCGCCAACGACTCCGGCGACGTCATCAAGTCCGAGAAGGACGGTGTGGTCACCTACGTGTCCGCCGACCTGATCCGCGTGATGAACGACGACGGCACCACCAGTTCCTACAAGCTGGCTAAGTTCCAGCGCTCCAACCAGACCACCTGCTACAACCAGCGCCCGATCGTCCACGACGGCGAGCGTGTGGAAGCCGGCTCGGTTATGGCCGACGGCCCCGCCATCCAGAACGGCGACCTGGCCCTGGGCAAGAACCTGCTCATCGCCTTCATGCCTTGGAACGGCTACAACTACGAGGATGCTGTGATCATCTCCCAGCGCCTCGTGCAGGACGACACCCTCTCCTCCATCCACATCGAGGAGTACGAGATCGACGCCCGCGAAACCAAGCTGGGCGCCGAAGAGATCACCCGCGACCTGCCGAACGTCGGCGAGGACGCCGTGGCCAACCTCGACGAGCGCGGCATCATCCGCATTGGCGCCGAGGTCGAGGCCGGCGACATCCTGGTCGGTAAGGTCACCCCGAAGGGCGAGACCGAGCTGACCCCGGAGGAGCGCCTGCTGCGCGCCATCTTCGGCGAGAAGTCCCGCGAGGTGCGTGACACCTCCCTGCGCGTGCCTCACGGCGAGACCGGTACCGTCATCGGTGTCAAGGAGATCACCCGTGAGGATGCCGAGGAGGACGGCGACGAGCTGCCCAACGGCGTCAACCAGATGATCCGCGTCTACATCGCCCAGCACCGTAAGATCACGGTGGGCGACAAGCTCTCCGGCCGCCACGGCAACAAGGGTTGCATCTCCCGCATCCTGCCGGAAGAGGACATGCCGTTCCTGGCTGACGGTACTCCGGTCGACATCATGTTGAACCCGCTGGGTGTGCCTTCCCGAATGAACCTCGGCCAGGTGCTCGAACTGCACCTCGGCTGGATTGCTCACTCCGGCTGGGACATCTCTTTGGATCCGAATCTGGAAGCCGAGTGGAAGAAGCTGATTCCGTCCGGTGCCGAGAAGGCCGAGCCGAACACCCCGGTCGCCACCCCGGTGTTCGACGGTGTCAAGCCTGAGGTCCTGAAGGGCCTGCTGTCCACCACGCTGCCGAACCGCGACGGCGACCGTCTGGTCGGCCCCGACGGCAAGGCCACCCTGTTCGATGGCCGTACCGGTGAGCCGTACACCAAGCCGATTTCCGTTGGCTACATGTACATGCTGAAGCTGCACCACCTGGTCGACGACAAGATTCACGCTCGTTCCACCGGCCCGTACTCCATGATCACCCAGCAGCCGCTCGGTGGTAAGGCCCAGTTCGGTGGCCAGCGCTTCGGCGAGATGGAGGTGTGGGCCCTTGAGGCCTACGGCGCCGCCTACACGCTGCACGAGATGATGACCACCAAGTCCGATGACGTCGACGGCCGCGTGCGCGTCTACGGTGCCATCGTCAAGGGCGATAACCTGCCGCCGGCAGGCATCCCCGAGTCGTTCAAGGTGCTCCTGAAGGAAATGCAGTCCCTGTCCCTGAACGTCGAAGTGCTCAACGCCGAAGGCGTGGCCATCGACATGAAGGATGAGGATGACGATCCGGCCAGCTCCGCTGACGACCTCGGCTTCAACATCGGCGCCCGCCCCGACGCGGCCGCCAAGGAAGACCAGAAGGCCGAAGAGCCCGAATACCAGTGATCCCTCGGGCTGCATGCGGTCAATACGCCGCGTGTAGCCCCGCCAACGTGAAATAAATAACGTACAGAGACCTTTCCGGTTTGCACTACCCCTCAGTCAGCCTTGACTGACAGCTCCCCTGACAAGGGGAGCTTGGAAAGGTCTCAAGAACAGAAACGGATTAACAAGTGCTGGACGTCAACGCATTTGACAAGATTCGCATCGGCCTTGCCACCGCCGATGACATCCGTGGTTGGAGCCACGGTGAGGTCAAGAAGCCTGAAACCATCAACTACCGTACGCTGAAGCCTGAGAAGGACGGTCTGTTCGGCGAACAGATCTTCGGCCCGACCCGTGACTGGGAGTGCGCCTGCGGCAAGTACAAGCGCGTGCGCTTCAAGGGCATCGTCTGCGAGCGATGCGGCGTCGAAGTGACCCGCAGCCGCGTGCGCCGTGAGCGCATGGGCCACATCGAGCTCGCCGCCCCGGTGACGCACATCTGGTTCTTCAAGGGTGTGCCTTCCCGCCTCGGCTACCTGCTGAACGTCACCCCGAAGGACCTGGAGCGCGTGATCTACTTCGCCTCCTACATGGTCACCGAGGTGAACGAAGACGAGCGTCACAACGATCTGCCCGGCCTGCAGGACGAGTTCGATTCCGAGATCAAGCGCCTTGAGCAGCGCCGTGACTCCGACATCGAAGCCCGCGCTAAGAAGGTCGAAGAGGATCTCGCCGCCCTTGAGGAGGCCGGCGAGGCCAAGGGCCCGGCCCGCACCAAGCTGCGTAACGGTGCCGAGCGCGATATGGCCGCCATCCGCACCCGCTACAACGACCAGATCGCCCGTGTGGACGCCGTCTTCGACAAGTTCAAGAAGCTCAAGCCCGGCGACATGGTCGACGACGTGGACCTGTGGCGCGAGATGCAGGACCGCTACGGCGATTACTTCGACGGCTGCATGGGCGCCGAAGCCATCAAGAAGCGCCTGCAGTCCCTCGACCTGGAGACCATCTCCAAGGAACTGCGCGAGGAGATCAAGGATGCTTCCGAACAGCGTAAGACCAAGGCCCTGAAGCGCCTCAAGGTCGTCAACGCCTTCCTGACCACCGGCAACAAGCCGGAGGCCATGGTGCTCGACGTGATCCCGGTCATCCCGCCGGACCTGCGCCCGATGGTCCAGCTCGACGGTGGCCGCTTCGCCACCTCCGACCTCAACGACCTGTACCGCCGTGTGATCAACCGTAACAACCGTCTGAAGCGACTGATCGAGCTCGGCGCCCCTGAAATCATGCTCAACAACGAGAAGCGCATGCTCCAGGAAGCCGTCGACTCCCTGTTCGACAACGGCCGTCGTGGTCGCCCGGTCACCGGTGCCTCCAACCGTCCGCTGAAGTCTCTGTCCGACATGCTCAAGGGTAAGCAGGGTCGTTTCCGTCAGAACCTGCTCGGTAAGCGAGTCGACTACTCCGGCCGTTCCGTGATCGTGGTCGGCCCGTCCCTGCGCATGCACCAGTGCGGTCTGCCGAAGCCGATGGCCCTCGAGCTGTTCAAGCCGTTCGTCATCAAGCGCCTCGTGGACCTGAACTATGCGCAGAACATGAAGTCCGCCAAGCGTCTTGTGGACCGCGGCGACGCCGAAGTATGGGGCGTGCTCGAGGAGGTCATCTCCGAGCACCCCGTGCTGCTTAACCGTGCACCTACGCTGCACCGTCTGGGTATTCAGGCATTCGAGCCGATCCTGGTGGAAGGCAAGGCCATCCACCTGCCGCCGCTGGCCTGCGCCGCCTTCAACGCCGACTTCGATGGTGACCAGATGGCAGTCCACCTGCCGCTCTCCGCCGAAGCCCAGGCCGAGGCCCGCTCGCTGATGATGGCTTCCGACAACATCCTGAAGCCGGCCGACGGCCACACCGTGACCATGCCGAGCCAGGATATGATCCTCGGTCTGTACTACCTGTCCACCGTGCTGGAAGGCGTCAAGGGCCAGGGCCGCGTGTTCTCCTCGCTGGAAGAGGCCGAAATGGCCCTCGACCGCCACGAGATCGACATGCAGGCCAAGGTGCTCATCCGCCTGCCCGAGAGCTTCGTGCTGCCGAAGAACTGGGAGCCCGGCGAGGTCAAGGTGCTCGACCCGCGCGAAGGTGAGGACGAGGTCGTCAAGGAAGAACGCTTCCACGACGGCACCGTGCTGTTCGCCACCTCCTACGGCCGCATCCTGTTCAACGAGACCCTGCCGACCGACTACCCGTTCGTCAACGAGCAGGTGGCCAAGGGCCGTCTGTCCAAGATCGTCGATGACATCGCCATGCGTTACTCCACCCAGCAGGTGGCCGCCACGCTGGATGCCCTGAAGGATCTCGGCTTCACCCGCGCACCGTGGTCCGGCGTGTCCTTCGCGTTCTCCGACGTGAACGAGCCGCCCGAGCGCGACGAGAAGATCGCCGAGTACGAGGCCAAGGCCGACAAGGTCAACGCCAACTACGAGATGGGTCTGTTGACCGAGGAAGCTCGTCGTCAGGAACTCATCGACCTGTGGACCGAGTGCACCGCCGAGGTGTCCAAGGAAGTCGAGGAGAAGTTCGACCCGACCTCCAACCTGGCCATCATCGTGCAGTCTGGTGCACGAGGCAACATGATGCAGATCAACCAGATCGCAGGTATGCGAGGCCTCGTGGCTAACCCGAAGGGTGAGATCATTCCTCGTCCTGTGAAGTCCAACTACCGCGACGGCCTGTCCGTGCTGGAGTACTTCATCTCCCAGCACGGTGCACGTAAGGGTCTGGCCGATACCGCACTGCGTACCGCAGAATCCGGTTACCTGACCCGTCGTCTGGTCGACGTCTCCCAGGACGTCATCGTGCGCGAAGAGGACTGCGGCACCAAGGCCGGTCTGCCCATCCGCGTCGCCGAGCGCGACAACGACGGCAACCTGGTGCTCGTCAAGGCCGCCGACGGTGGCCCGTACTCCCGTCTGCTCGCCGCCGACGTCATCGACCCGGCCGACGGGCAGACCGTGCTGTACAAGCGCGACGACGCCCTGTCCATGGACGTGCTCAACGACCTCGTGGCCCACGGCGTCGAGGAAGTCAAGTGCCGTTCCGTGCTGACCTGCGAGTCCAAGCGCGGCGTGTGCGCCAAGTGCTACGGCTGGTCCCTGGCCACCAACAAGCTGGTCGATGTCGGCGAGACCGTCGGTATCGTCGCCGCCCAGTCCATCGGTGAGCCTGGTACCCAGCTGACGCTGCGTTCCTTCCACTCCGGTGGTGTGGCCGCGGCCTCCGATATCACCCAGGGTCTTCCCCGTGTCACCGAGCTTTTCGAGGCCCGCACCCCGAAGGGTGAGGCCCCGATCACCGAGTTCGCCGGCAGCATCAAGATCGTGGAGAACGATCGCGGTCGCCAGATCATCCTGACCCCGGACGCCGATTCCGGCGCACCGAAGGAAGACGGCGTGATCAAGCCGATCACCTACCAGGTCTCCAAGCGCGTGCCGCTCAAGGTTGCCGACGGCGACCACATCAAGGTCGGCACCCAGCTGGTCGAAGGTTCTGTGGACCCCAAGAAGATCCTCACCATCCTCGGCAAGCGCGCCGCCCAGGTCAACATCGTGGAGGAAGTGCACACCGTGTACCGCTCCCAGGGTGTGGATATCCACGACAAGCACATCGAGGTCATCGTGCACCAGATGACCCGTCGCGTGACCATCATCGACTCCGGCGACACCGACCTGCTGCCGGGTGAGCTGGTGGACAACGCCCGCTTCCGCGAGATCAACCGCAACATCGTCAAGAACGGTGGCCGTCCGGCCGTCGGTCGTCCGGCGCTTATGGGTATCACCAAGGCGTCGCTGGCCACCGACTCCTGGCTGTCCGCCGCATCCTTCCAGGAGACCACCCGCGTGCTCACCGAAGCCGCCCTCTCCGAGAAGGTCGACGACCTCAAGGGCCTCAAGGAGAACGTCATCATCGGTAAGCTCATCCCGGCCGGTACGGGCCTCGCACGCTACCGCAACGCCGTGGTCGAGCCCGACAAGGCCATCCGCGACACCATCTACCCGAACTTCGGTCTGGGCGGCGATGGCGATCTCGGCGACGCGAGCTTCTCCGACGCCGACCTGTCTGACCTGAACTTCTCGAACCTCGAGTTCGGCGATCTGAAGCTCGGCGACGACTTCAACCCGGATGATTTCTACTCCGATCAGGGCGGCCAGCCTGACATCGAGGAGTAAGTGAGAGGGTCCTAGAAAGGATGCCCCTTCTAGGACTCAGATCTTGCGTTAATCGCAATAAGATGGCCCGGAACTATATCAGTTCCGGGCCATCCGTATATTTGCCATTGTGATTTTCCTGTTGAACAAGAGCAGGCAGCCGCTCGTTGCTTGATTACTCAGGCCTGTTTTTCGGAGAACTGGAAGAACTGGTCTCCGATACGCACCGTGGCAGGCGCGCTGAGCTTGAGCGGTGTGCCCTTGGTGACTTGGGTCTCCTGGCCATTGGTGATGATGTAGGTGCCGTTCAACGAGCCGTAGTCCTCGATCCACAGCGCGCCATCGGTGTCGATGCTGATGGCGGCGTGATTACGGGACGTGGTGCGGGTCGGGTCTTCGATACGCTCCGCCTTGGCATCCTGCGGCACATTCATGGAAGGCTTGCGGCCCAGCAACGTGCTCTTATCGATCACAATGGTCTGGCCGGTGACATCGTTATGCAGCAGGTACGTCTTCTTCGGTGCCTTGGACGTGAACGAGGAGGAGAGCACGGTGCTGTCCCAATCCTCGATGTCGTTTTCGGCGGCGTGCGGTGTGGTGTCTGCCGGAGCGGTGGCAGCGGGCTCAGCGGCGGCGGCCGTGGCGGCAGGCTCTGCGGTAAAAGCGGTATTGGTTGCCGCTTCCGCGGTACTGGGCTGCCCGTAGTCGTTCTGCGGTTCGGCTGTGCCAACTGCGGAATCCGGGGTGCCTTCCACCGGATCGTCAGAATACCAACCCAGTTCAGGTGCTGGAGGGTAGGGAAGTTTGGCCATGATGATGCCGTCCTTTCACTGACGGGAAGCCAGAGCGGCGTTGATTGCCGGGTCGCCGAGCTGGCCCAGCCATTCGATCAGTGCCGGATAGGTGTTGGGATTACGTGCAATGCAGGCGCGTAGTTCAGGCGCGTACTGGGCAATCTGGGCGATTTGCATCTGGTCGGTGGTGGTCAGGGCCTGTTCGGCGGTGAAACCGTAAGGATTGGTGGCCACAGGCTCCTCGAATGCCGCCTGAGCCGCGGGCTGCTGAGCCTGTTCGGCGGCGGGCTGCTGGGCCGCCTGTGCCGGGGCTTCCTGATCCTGAACCGGCCCGCCGAATGCCTCGGCAGTGAACCCGTATTGCGCCAGGGTCTCGCGGGCGCGATCGTCACCGAACTCGGCGATCCAACGCTTCAAGCCGGGATAACAGCGCGGATTCACGGCGACATTGGCACCGAATTCCGGATTCTCGTAGGCGATTTTTGCCAGCAGAATCGGATCCGCGTTCGGATCCTGAACGGCAGCGACCGCAGCATCATAATCAACCATGGGATTACCTCCTTATGTTCGCTCGGTTATGCCGAACGTATGGTCCGTAGTGTTTGTAGTGTTGCGTCTTCAATGGCGCCGATATCCTCACCTTCGTCCAGCCTGAATGCGCTGAACGCATGATGTTCGGGTTCGGTCAATGGCATATCGGCCACAATCACAGTGATATTGTCGGTTCCGCCCGCATCAAGAGCGGCCGCCACCAAGGCGTCCACGGCCTCCTGCGGACTGGAATGCGCCGCGGCGATGGCCGCGATCTGTTCGTCCGGCACCTCGCCATGCAATCCATCCGAACAGATGATGAAGCGGCCGGTCAGATCGGCGACATATACGTCGGGCATGATGCCATCCGGATCACCCAGACATTGGGTGATGATGTTGCGTGGAATGGTCGCCTCCGCCTCTTCCGGCAACATCTGCCCGGAATCGATGGCTTCTTGGCGCTGGGAATGGTCTCGCGTGATGCGGGTCAGCGAAGCGGCGTCCCACACGGGAATGATATCCGTGGCGGGAGCATCGGCATGCGCCAACGGACTGAGATGGTAGGTGCGGGAATCGCCGACATTGACCACATAGGTCTGGTCCGAGAAGTCCTGATCATCGGCGTCACTGAACAAAGCAGCGCTGCGGGCGCTGGCGGAATCCGCATGATCTTGGGGCAGTACCAAACCGGAGCAGGTTGTGCCGGCCACGCCGCCAAGGCGGTCTCCCAGATCGAGAATGTCGTGCTGGGCCCGTGCCAAGGTGTCGTCGATATCCTGACGGGTGCGTGAAGGCATGGCGGCCAATTGTGCGAAATGCTGGGCAGCCAACTGGCTTGCCTGCTCGCCGCCTTTGCCGCCGCCCATGCCGTCACAGACCATGAACACGCCTTGTTGCGCGAATCCGGTGTCTTGGTTGTTTTTGCGCCTAAGACCCACGTCACTGGTCATCGCGATACGGATGGAGCCTGTGGTCATGACGCCTTCCCCTTCTTACGCGTGCGCTTGACATGCGTCGTGTGCGGCTTTGCTGCGTGCCCATTTGACAGTATAGCCACGCTTTTCAGGGAAAGTCGTGTACGTATCCTCCTGAAACGCGGCAAAGAAGCGAGCATTGCCTTGCGCAATTGGTCGACTCCTGCCCAATATGTGGTGGCTTGGCCCGATTCAATGTCTTGCCCCGAGAACGTGGCGTAGTCGGCTTCCCGGCCAAGCTGGATCAAAGCCTGGTCATCTGTGCCGAGTTGACGGGCGATGGCACCGGCCTGATCTCGACGAGTGCCCTTGGCTGTGATGCCGCTTTGCTCGGCAAGCATGCGTATGGCATTCCAACCTGCTGCCACACGGGCTTTCGGACTGCCATGCCGCCGCGCTCGTGCCAGCAGTATGGCCTTGAACATCAGAATCAGACCGCAGGCGATGAGTAGGGTCCACAATGGGCTGCCGTACAGGGCCACCTTGCGGGTCACTCGCCAGAACCGCGCCCAGAACAGGTTGGTCGGCGAATCATCGGCGTCGGCGCCGGCCAATGAGCTTTGGCCCTTGGCTTGCGTCTGATCGCGCAGCGGATCGGTCAACGGCACTGGTGGTTGCCGGACCAGCGTCTGCGGATTCGGCGGCGTCAGGTTCTGGTTTTCATCAGGCATCTTGGTCTCCTTGGGCGTCGGATAGAACGCCACCCATCCCAGGCCCTGCAATTTGATTTCCACCCAAGCGGTGACATCGTTGCCGGTGAATTCGATTTTGGTGCCATTGCCCGAGGTCTTCTCCGTGCGGGCATCGGTGATTTCGCCATCCTCGTTTTTCGGCAGGAAGCCCAGGACCACACGGGAGGGCAGTCCCAGATCACGAGCCATCAGTGCCATGGCGGAGGCATATTGCTCGGAGTCGCCCACCATGGCCGTGCCTGCCAGCAGCTTGTTGATGCGGTAGTTGCCATGGCCGGCATCGGAGGGATGGTCGCCTTCAAGTCCATGAGAGAACCATCCGGAGTCTTTCAATGTGTCAGCCAACGCCGTGGCTGCGGCACCGCCCGAGGACTGCCCGCCGGCAATGGACGTGGCCAGTTTGCTGGCCGAATCGGGAACATCCTGGGCTTCTGGTTGGGTGATGCGGGCCGCAGCCGCACTGCTGATCTGCTTATCGGTGGGCTTGCGGGCGATAATGCCGGATTCGGTATAGGTGAGGCCTTTACGCGTGCCGGCGGGAATAATGGCGGAATCGGTATCCGTGTTGTAGTAAAACGTGTCATTGCCGTTGTCGGCATCGTTGGCGAAGCTCACGCCAGTGGCCGCTCCCGCCAGCGGCAGCCAGGTGTCGGTCAGTTCCTGATCGACGGTGAAGGTCGCAGTGAAGGATTTACCCTGCTCATCCGCCTTGATCGTGGTGCCCACGCGATGATAATTCGAGGAGTCCGTGGCTTCGGAAGAATCGGACAGGTTCCATACTGTGCCATCGAATCGATCCATCACCGCAAGTTTGACCGGTGTTCCGGCCGGCAGATTATGAACGGTCAGCAACACGTCTTTTTTGTGGTCCTTGATATAGGATCGCATGCCGCTGAGCGGGCTGGTGTAATCGTAGGGGCTTAACGGCGGATCGTAGCGGTCACGCAGCACGAAACGGTCCTGTGGCACCAGCAACGTGCCCCCGAAAGCAAGGCCGGCAGCGAGCACGACGATGATCAGCGCGGATATCCAGCGCCCCCCTTCCAGCAGTTCAAGACGCCAAGACAGCCAGATAATCAGCAGCAAGGCAAAGGCAATACCGCAGATGGCGCGTTGCCAGCCGCTGTCTGTGCCCAGCAGGGCACATACGGCCACGGCCGCCGCAAGGGGCAGCACTCCCACCAGAGACAACCATGCGTTGGCATTAATGGCAAACACGCCGGTGAAGAACGTAAGCCACAGGCCGATGGTCCATACCGCCATCAGCACGCCGTCTTGCGTGCCCAGAGGCGGATCGACGGAAATAATGTACTTGAACGAGCCAAACGTCATTTCCCAACCTGAACTCAAGGTCTTCAAGGTGGGAATCACGTAATGGGACGTAGTGGAACTCAGCGTTGCCACCGGGCCGATGATGAATTGGGCAAACGCCAGAAACACGATTTGCCACCACAGTCGCAACGCCGGCAACATGCCCGCCAGAGCGATGATCGCGCCCAGCAAGGTGGCCGGTACAGCGGCAATCGCCCAAGTGGCCACGCCGCCGTACACGTCGATGAGATTGGCTTGCGCCAGCAACATCATCGCCGCTATGAGTACGAGGCTGGCGATTCGTTTGCCCCACGGCTGGCGACTGAGGCCCATGCCGCGAAGCACATTGCCTCTGGTCATCCAGATAACCGAATGTGTGGAGTCGGCCCAGGAGCCGGTGGTGGTGGAGGTCCCGGTGTACGTGCCGGAGGAAGTGCCGGTGTATGTGCCGCTCGATCCGGCGTACGCAGCGGTATTGGTATTGGTGATACTGGACTGGTCGAAGGTCATGCGAGCACCCCCATGATCAGCGGGAGATCATCGAGGTCGCCGATGGTGGCCAATGTGAAGTTGGCGAATCTTCTGATGCCGCGATTGGCGCCGGCGCTGGCCTGCAATACCACGCAGCTGGCCGATCGGGGCAAGGCCAAGGTCATGCGCTTGATTTGCTCGATGTCTTTCAGCGATCCAACAGTGAAAAAATAGAACGAAGCATCAGGACTGTGCTTCAGCGTGCCCTCGGCGAGATTCGGATTATCCTCACGATCAGGCTCTATGGCACTGGCGTTGTCGAGGAACTCCATGGCGTTGCGCGGCTGGCCGTGCGTGTTGCCCGCGTGGCAGAACAATGGACGATCCTGCAGCAGGCATTTGACGCCGATGGAGGAGTGGATGGACACCGCCATCTCGAATTCCTCGCCGTTGACGTATTCGTCCGGGTTCACGCTGATGGTCACCGAGGTGTCGGTGCGGCGCGTGGCCTCATATTGGCGAATCATCAACGTGCCGGTTTTCGCGGAGCTCAGCCAGTGGACGTTACGCACGTCGTCGCCCGGCTCGTATTCGCGCAATCCGTAGAAGTCGAGATCATCATCCACGATCTGGCCGGATGGTTGGCCTTCCAGGTCGCGGGGCACGCCGGCATTCAGAGTATCGAGACGCACGGTACGAGGGTGGATGAATACGGTGATGCGGTCGGCCAGCTCCTTTTCGTGACGCACCAGACCGAACGGGTCTCCCTTGCGGATGCGCAATGGGCCGATGGGCAGTATTGCGCGCGATACGGTACGGAACTCCACATCGGTTTGCTTGGATTGCCCGGGAGCCAGCATGGGGATGTTGAATCGTTCATGCGCATCGCCGATTGGCAGATATCCGCGTGCCGTGGTCGTCGGCGTTCTGCCGGTGTTGTCGATGCCGACGATAACGGATACGGTGTCTCCCACGGTCACGCGATGATTGGATACGACGATGGACGCGTGGAAGCGTGTGTTGCCGAGGGAAAGCACGATTGCCGCGAGCATCATCACCATCGCCACGATGCCGAATACGAGCAGCTCATACCAGCCCAGAAACGGGAACGCAATAAGGCATGCGATGCCTGCGCCCGTTACCGCCCAGCCCAAGGGCGAGACGTAGGATGCGAAGAACCGTCTGATGCGTCTTACCGCGCGCTTGAACATGCGTTCAGCGCGCCGGCGACGGCGTAATGCGGCGGATGTAGATGCCATGGTCGGATACCTTTCCAGGCCCTATCAGGAACCGATGGTGGGGGAGGGAACGTCTTCGAGCACCTGTGCGATCAGGCTTTCCGGAGTCGCGCCATCGAAGGTGGCTTCCGGAGTCAGCGTGATACGGTGTGCGAGCACGGCCACTGCAAGGTCCTTGACGTCATCCGGCACCACGTAGGCACGGCCATCGGCCGCGGCCCAGATACGGGCGCATCGGGTCAGTGCCAAAGCGCCACGCATGGAGGAGCCGACCGTGATCTTCTCGTTGTGGCGGGTCGCCTCGACGAGCCTGACGATGTATTCACGAATCGCATCATCCACATAGATTTCGGTGGCCACCTGACGCAGCCGCATGACATCGTCACCGCTCAGCACCGGGGAAATGGTCTGCGCACGGTCGGTGATATCGACCTGCTTGAGGATATCGACGGACACATCATGGCCCGGGTAGCCGATTGACGTCTTGATAAGGAATCGGTCCATCTGCGCCTCAGGCAGCTTATAGGTACCGAGCTGCTCGATGGGGTTCTGGGTTGCGATCACGATAAACGGCTGCGGCACATCATGTGTGACGCCGTCAACGGTGACTTTCTGCTCTTCCATAACCTCCAGAAGTGCGGACTGCGTCTTCGGCGATGCACGGTTGATCTCATCGGCCAGCACGATGGAGGCGAAAATCGGGCCTTCGCGGAACTCAAATTCTCCGCGCTTCTGATCGTAGAAAGTCACACCCACCACATCCGAAGGCAGCAGATCGGGCGTGAACTGAACACGCTTGAAACCGGTGGAAATGGAATTGGCCAAGCCTCGGGCCAACTGGGTCTTACCGGTGCCGGGGTTGTCTTCAAGCAGAATATGGCCACCGACCATCAGTGCGGTGACGCATTGCTTGATAGGGATGGTCTTGCCGATAACCACCTTGGAGACATTTTCGACCAGCGCATTGAAGGACTGCTGGAAATCCCGGACCTGAGCCGTGGGCTGGGGCAGTAGTCCGGAATTGATGCTGGCGGGCAGTGCCGATGCGGCTGCTTGCGCGGCTTTGCTCGACTGACGCTGCGGCTGGGATTGTGGCTGTGATTGCGCGGTGACCTGCTGCGGGATGGCTGGCGTCGATCCCTTGCGCGGCTTGAGCACGGTGCTGTCATCGCCCGCAGGAATGGAGGCGGCATCAGTAGTAGGAGACGGCTTTTCTGACGGCGCTTGTGACGGCCGCTGCGGCAGGTTAGGCAGCGCAACGGACTGCGGCGCCGACTCGGTGCTTGGGGTCGTGCCGGTGTGTGGTGCGGATGCCAGGTGCGTGGCGTCGGACAAGTGCGTGCTGTCGGATAGCTGCGTGCTGTCGGACAGGCGGGTCGTGTCAGACAACTGCGTCGCGTCATCGATGTTCTCGCTCATGGATGTTCTCCTACTGCTTGTGAATGGTGGTTGACGATATTGGGGTATTGCCGAAACCAAGAATCCAGGGGTTCTTGGCCAAAGTGGTGACATCGGTACCGGATTTGAGCGACTTGGTCCCCTCCGAGGAGTCAGAGGGACGTGTGCCCGCGACGCTGCCTCCGTCCGCAGTGTTGTCGAGACCGGAGTATCCCGGCCCGCCGGTGACTTTGACGCTCCACGCGTAGTTGCCATCGGCGGCCACGGCCAAGTCGGTGACATCCAATGGCTGGCCGGAGTTCCACGTGAACGGTTGGCCATTGATGATGATTTGTACAGTGGCCGACTTGCCATAGACATCAACCGAACCGCCGGTGACGTTAATGACGTGAGCGTTGTCTGACCAGCGCAGCTCCTGCGGTTTGTTGATTACAGCCTTCTTCTCATAGGTGTAAGGAGCGCCATTGTGCGGGCCTCCGGTGACGGCGTCGCTGGTAGCGCCGTTGAACACCTGTTGCACCGATGCGGTGTTGCATTTGGCCCAAGGACTCATTCGGAAGTCGAGTGAGTTCCGGTTAGTAGCTGTACCGGAATCGATGCCATCGGCAGTCACGCTGTAGGACTGCGCATGTCCCTGCTTGGTCCAATGCACGGTGCATGTACTGCCGGATCCGGTGGTGTAGACGTCAGTGGGCGGCTGGACCTTGTACTGCGGGACAAAGCTGCTCTTGCCCGTGCCGGAGGAAGCATCGCGCTGCGGCACCACGGTGGCCGTTACGGTGATTTCCCGGGTGTTCAAATCGTTCTCATTGATATCGAACGTAGCGCCACTGTCACTGCAATCGATGGTGTCCTTGACGTCTCCTCCCAAGGAAATTCGCCGGCAGCCGGCATTGCGGTTATTGCCGAGAGTGACTTTCGCCGTTACCGTGGTGTCGTCGTTCGACAACGCAATGTTCGGCGCATCCGGGTCTCCCCAGATCTTCTCTGACGGCGATGCGGCGGACTCGGCACTCCAATTGATTTTGTTATGGGCTTTGACGGTCGCCGTAATGGCGGTGCCATCGGAAATGTCGTTGTTGTTGAACGTAAACGACAGCTCGGTGGCCGTATTGCCGGTTTCCTTGGTCTGCGGAGCACCTGCACCGGTGACGGTCACTGAATAGTTGTCGACGGCGCTGAAATCACCGCTCGGCGCTTTCCACGTCACCTTGGCGGTTTTATTGCCACCTGTGACCGTAACATCGGTGGGAGCGGACGGCACCTTGTCCGGTGTGGCTTCGACGGCGGTGGACGGCTTGGACCAGCCGACGTCATTTCGCGCGGCGACGGTGAAGGAATAGGTTTTGCCGTTCTTCAGACCAGTGACCTGGCATGAGGTGACGGTACCGCAATCCTTCTCTCCGGTGACGGCACCGGTCCAACTGACCTTGTAGTTGGTGATCGGGCTGCCATTGGCGGCACCGGGCGTCCATGTGAGGCTGACCGCGCTGTCCTGCGGTTCCCCGGCTACGGGGGAGAGCAGTGGCGGCTCGGGCTTGTCGATCACGGACACGGTAATCGATGCGGTGACTTCACGATCCTTGGACTTGGTGCCGTCTTGCACGGTGACGAGCACGGTGTTCGTGGAAGCACCTACATCGGATGCGACGGCGATGGTGATGTTTCCGGAGGCATCGCATCCGGCGATGGTGAGTTTGGCGGCGTCATCCGCCTTGCAGCTGATGACGGTCAGCGAGGAATCGGGGAACGGATTGTACGCGCCGGTAAGCACGTTCACGGCATCGCTGGCACCGGCCTTGATCTTCAACGTCTTGTTGCCGACGCGTGTCAGCGGACGGGTCGAAGACACTACGCGCACGGTCACACCGGCATTCACGGTGCCCGCGCCGTATGCGATTTGCACGGGAATGGACGCGGTGGTGCCAGGAGCGGCATCCTTGGTGGCGGAAACCTGCAAGCTACCGGAACGGGACAGGTTTGCGGTGATTTGCCTGGATGATGAGCTTCCACCGGAATACGTGTATTGCTTTTCGTCGTCATACACGCCGGACGGTGCATGGGTGAGCGCCGTCAGATCAACGGTCTTGGGGTCCGCGCCCGCCTCGACATCAATAGTGGAGGACGAGAACGTGGGCGGCGGCACATCGCGGCCTATCACCGTGATCTGGAGAGTGATCACTGCGGAATTGATGATCTTGGTCTTATCCGATCCCTGCTTGCCATCCACAGCGGTAAAGGTAATGGAGGCGGGGCCTGCGTAGTCTTTTGCCGCAGTGAACTTCAGGGTCTTGTCGTTCACGTAGAAATCGGAGTTGGAGGCCTTGGTGGCGCTGACGGAATCAGCGCTTTCGATATACGGTTCCTTGCCGGCGCCGACGCGGACATAGTCATTGATGTTGATTTCAATGGTCTCGCGCGAATTGACCTTCAATTCCGGTGCCTTGGGACGCAACGTGGGCGGAAAGACACCATAGGCCGGTACCTGGATGAACGCGGTGGAGGTGATGTTGTATTTCGTATTGGTCACCGTGTAAGGCACGGCTCGCGCCTGTGACGTCAGGTCGACGGTGATGGTGGTCGAATGCTCGCCGCCCCTGACGTGAGCGTGAGCGCTGGCGGAGGGATGCACGCCGACCTTGAGCTCATTGGCTGTGCCGGAAGGATTGGCGATCCACTGGGAAACATCCACATCCACGGACTTCTTATCGATGGTGGCGGCGGACGGCACGCGATAGTCGTAGGCGGTAGGCGGCTCGATGGCGGCATTCGGATCCACGTTTACCGTGAGGGTGGCCGTATCGGACAAGCCGGCCTTGTCTTTGACCGTGTAGGCGATATAGTCGGTGGTGGCGCTGCCGGGCGTGGTGAAGGAGATCATATTGTCTTTCACGCTCACCCCGTCGAGACCTTGGACCTCGACATGCTTGTCGACGGTCAGATTGGTGTTGTCGCCGGAGATGTCGTTCTGCGCGACCGGCACGGTTGCGGCCGTATTGGGCCTCAACGTGATTTCGTCATCCCTGGCGTATACGCCGGAGTCGGACGATCCTTGGAATACGCCCACGCGGATCTGCGCCTGTGCGCGCTGACCGGTCCAATCCTCCACGGCATAGGAGAAGGTGTCGGTGCCGGACGAATCCGGATACGCTTCATAGACCAAGTAGTCGGAACCGACTTCGGATATGCGGCCCAGCGTGGGTGCCTTGTTGCCCAGACCCAACAGCTGATCGTCGTCGCCATCCGTGTCTATGCCGGTCAGTGTGATGGGGATGCGGACCTTCTGCCCGGCGGCAACCTGCGCTTCGGCGTCATGCGGGGTTGGCGCGGCCTTGCTCGCTGCGTCGCTCTTATGCACGGTAATGGTGATATTGGCGGAAGCCACATTACCCAGATTGTCTTCAACCGTATAGGTGATGGGGAAGTTGCCGGTCTCGCTGGATGCTTGGTAGCGGACCGTGTCTCCAGAGACGAAGGCCAGACCCTTGAACGTCCCCTTGTCGTATTGCAGGTTGTTCTTGAGTTTGACCGTGGTGCCATCCGAGTAGGCCACATGGTCAAGCACATCCACGGACACGATGCCGTCGGTACGCACCTGGGCATTGATATTGCTGGCCTTGGGCACTGAATTCGAGGTGGCCAGAGCCGGCGGCTGCAACACGATGGTGCCCTTGGCGGTTCCGGAGGCGTTGGCCACGGTGTAGGTAAGGGCGACGGGCTTCGTGGGCACCTGACGCGCGGTGATATACACGCGCTTATGGCTGACGAGACCAACCTTGATGCCGGAGTCGGCCGGTGCGCTCACCGTGGTGACGGACAGCACACCGCCCATCGGATCGACGTCATTGGTGAGCGGCTCCACAATGGCGGTATTATCCGCGCCAAGCAGGGCGACATCGTTGGCGGCAACCGGTTTGGCGGCCTCGCCGGTGGCAGGCTGCACCTCGACTCGAGCCAATCCGGTGGCCGGAATCGAACCTTGAGTAATGATGTAGGGCACATAATAGGTGCCGGGATTGGTGGCCTTGAACGTCAACGACATATCCGCCGCATTGGTGGTCGTCGAAGCGCCGTTGGGCGTATCCACCTGAGTCAGTTGTGCCGGCTGCAAGGAAGTGCCATGCACATAAGAGGACAGCTTGACGACGGTATCCGTGTTGGGAACGGTGGTTTTCGCTACCGGGTCGATGACCGCGGCCAAGGTGTTCGCGGGCTTGACCGAGAAATACACCATGCCGGTGCCGGTTGCCGTGCCGTCGGAGACGGTGACCTCGACGCCCACACGTCCCGACGCCAGCGCACCGGTGTTGAACGTAAGCTGGCCGTCGGCTCGGGTGGACACCTGCACCTGGTCGGTGTTCTGGGCCACAGCGGAGACCAGAGTGAGCGGGTCTCCATCCGGATCGTTGAAGCTGCTCAGCGCATTGGCGGTATAACTGGCTCCCTGCTCCACATCGATCTCGGGAGGAGTGTCGAACTGTACGGGAGCGTGGTTGCCTCCATCATTCAGGGTTACGGTCACCGTGGCGGAAGAGGTCTGGCCGCGACCATCGGAAATATCGTAAGTAAAGGTAACGGTGCCTGCGGATGCGGCGGAGGCATCGAGTTGCAGATACCGGCCGTCGTAAATCGGCGAAATGGTGACGTCTTTGTTGTTTGGTGCGCCAACCTTGGTGATTTTCAGTACGGAACAATCGGTCTGCTCGTCATTGCGCAGCGCGTCGAGAATCTGTTCCGAACCGGCTCGTGCGCCGATTTCATCATCCTCGGCTTTGATTTGGCCGGATTGTGCGGAACAGGTCTTGGAGAAGTCGTGGTGGTTGTTGGCCGAGTCGTTGTTCTGCTGTTCTTTCTCGGTCTGCTCGGTCTGTATTTTGTTCCACTGTATTTTGATGACTTTGGTGGAATCCTCAGGGTTCCACACATTGCCGTTAACCGTGTCGTTGAGCACCACAAGGCGATGGTTGGTGCGGAACACCAATTCGGAAGTAGTATTGACGGATTCGAGGGTTTGCGGCTTGACGCTGGTATCCGTGGGGGAGCAGGCGCGAATGTAGTTGCTGGCCTTCTGGCTCCAAGCCGAGTACACGCAGCCCTTGGACGATACCGGTCGTGCTGGATTCGCCTTGCCCCCGTTGGCTATGAAATTCGCCTTGGCATTGGACTTCAACGGGATAAGCGCAAGGCCTCTCGGTGATGCCGCGGCCCCCCAATCGGACTGTATGTCATCGGTGGGAGGCTCCTGAAGGGTGAGGGTGCCGGTCGTGTCGACATCGACGCGGCCGCCCTTGAATATGACGGTTTTGCCGGTTGCGATTACCGGCGTGCTCCCGATGACGGTAAAGCTTTCAACGGTCTGCTGCTTGCCGTCGGTCAGCGATTCGAGGGTTTTGGCCTTGGCGCTGCTGGGATTGTCAAGACGCAGCACCATACCGTCGGATGGACGGTATCCGTAGACCTTGCCATCGTGGGTTACTGCGATGCGCCCGCCCTCGCCCAGCTTTATTTTCGGATCGGAAGTGGTGGGGGTCACGGAATCAAGGTTTTCCGACAAGCCGGTCCACACATTGCCGGTCTTCTCGTTGATCAGGGCTGCGGTATCCCCGCCGACCACAGTGGTGGTGTTGGCTTTGATGTCGGTCTTGACACCGGTGCTGACCGTGGATGCCTTGATGGTGGAGGCTTTGGTCGTTTCGGTCAGGATGGTGTCGCCATTATGCTGTGCGATGTCGAATCGTGGGGCGGAGGAGGAGACGCCGGCGTCGGCCTCCTTGTTCTTTACGTTGAATCGTGCGGCCTTCTGGTTTTTCAGCGAAGTGACCCATACGGTGCCATCGTCCAGTTGCACATGGCGGCGCGTGACGGTGCTCATGATCACCGCGCCGGCAACAAGTCCCAGAAGCAGCAGGAGCGTGATTACGGGAACCGTCCACGTATGCCCTCCGGAGGGCATAAGGCGGCGCAAAGCCGCGCTGATGCGTCGGCGACGATCGTATGACTGGGACGATGTGGCCATCTGAACTCCCTGACCCCTGTTTTCTCTGGTTGCTGGTGTAATGACAACGCTTTACGGTTCCAATACCTGCCGTTCCTGTTGTCCATTTGGTGAATTCGCCGCTGCTGGGCGCACGTCTGATGCGATACGCAATGCCAGGGTGGCATGCCCGGCAGTGGCGAGCGGATCATTCTTGCGGCTTGGCCGCACAGGCGATGGCGGGGCTGACGGACATCTGGCGGTTCTTGCGCACAATGGACACCTGAATGCAGGTCTGCGAGCCTTCCTGCGCGTTGACGGTCACCGTGGGATCTGACGTTGTGACGGTTTGCGCGCTCTGGTCGGTATTGCTGCCCTGCACTATGGCCCACGCATAGGTATCACCGCTTTGCGGGTCTGGATTCGTCCAGGTGAACGTCACGGATGACCCATCCGCCGCATAGGTGCCGTTCAGATTCTCCGGGGAAGGAATCTGGGCGTTCGCGGTATCGGTGATCACGTCATCCTGATTATTGCGGTTGTTGTCATCATCCTTGGTGCCGGGCGTCGCCACCTGTTTGGTATCTGATCCGGTGGCGCTGTCCATGCGGGGAACGACCACGAAGGCGAATATCAGTGCCGCTGCGGTGATCGCCGCAAGTATACCGACGGTAATACCCACCGGTTTGACCCATCGCCGTGACGAACGGGTGATCTGATCTCGCTGGTCCGTGGCCCGGCGCCGACGCTCGATGTCTTTGGGATAGGCCGGCATCCCTTCCACGGTAACGGGAGTGGCATGCACGAAATATGCGAATTGCACACGCTGCATGGCACGTGCGAACTCCAACGCGGAGTAGTACCGCTGGTCGGGGTCCTTGTTCAGGGCCCGGCGCAGCACCGCTTCCACATCGGCCGGCACGTCGGGGCGGTTGAGGCGAGGCAATGGCTGGTTGACGATCAGCGAAATCAGTTCCGATTGCGAACGCGGGTGATAATCGTGCTGGAATGGCGAGCAGCCGACGAACATGGCGTACAGGGTGGCCGCCAGTGAATAGATGTCGGCGGCTTCCGAACCATTGGTCAGATGCTGAAGCACCTCAGGCGGTGCCCACGGCGGCGAGAATCCGGTTTCGGTGCGGTCATACACATCGGTGGAGATACCGAAATCACCCAGAACAGGCAAGCCCTGCGAGGTGATGAGAATGTTGCTGGGCTTGATGTCGTGATGGATGATATTGCTGCGATGCGCGGTGAACAGCGCGCTTGACAGCTTGATGCCGAGGTCGAGTACCTGCTCGCAGGTCATGGACCGGGCCTTCATGATGCTGTTGTAGGTGCCGCCCGGCGCATATTCGATGACGATGTAGCCATGGCCATCGGAGGTGACGCCGGCACCATATACCGGCAGAATGTACGGGTGGGATGACAGCTTGGCCATGAAGTTGGCCTCGCGGTTGAACAGGGCAGCGGCCCGTGGGTCAAGGGTTTTGGCGCTGGCCTTTACCGCCACCGGGCGTGCGGGCATACGCTGGTTATATAGGTACACCGTGGCGGTGGCACCGCTTCCCAACATCTGGACGAAATCATATCCGGGCAGCTTCGGCGGTCTCATCGGAATGTTGTCCATCTGTTCCCTCCCTCCTTGGAAAATGCGCTCTCCCTGCATTCGTTCTACAGGATACCGTCAAGGGTACGATTCTTCGTCGGGTTCGGTAAAATTTTTCCCTCTGTGACGGTCGGGTTTAGGCTGGAGCCATGATGACGAGACTTGAACCTGGAACAGTGCTGGACGGCATCGACCGTGATGGAGCGGCGAGGCTGATTGTCGGCACGCCTGGAAGCGGCAAAACTGAATTCGCCTTATCGGTGTTGATGGCGGGGCTGCGCCGCTACGGTGGCACGCAGGCGGTGATGGCCGTATCCGGCCGTGTGGCCGCCGACGCATTGGGCAATCGGGTGATTCGTGAGCTCGGGTTTTCCGTGCAGGCCAGGCCGGTCACCACGCTGGGTGCCGTGGCATTCCGGGCCATATCGGCTTCGCGCGAGGGAACTGGATTGCCGTCGCCTCGATTGCTGAACGGTGCGGAACAGGATGCTTTGCTGCGTCAAGTCATGGCCGTGCATCTGCGCCATGCCGTAGCGGGAGATGATTGCGGCACCTGTGATTTGCTGCGCGTCTACTTTGCCCAGGATGACTGGGCGAGACTCATACGCGATGCCGGTGCCGGCGAGATGCCCGGCTCGGCCGCTTCCGCACAATCAAGCCTCTCGCAACAAGGGTCGGATTCGCCGTCTCCGACGTCGGCAGGCGGCTCGACCAGCGCGGATAGGTTCACGCGAGGTATTTCAGATGCGTTTATCAGCCAGTTGCGCGATATGCTGGCCCGATTGGATGAGCTCGGTGTAGGCGTTCACGAAGAGCCACGTCTCTTGGACGCCGTGACGGAGGACGCGCGATTGTCGGTGCAATGGCGTTTGGCTTTCGCGTTGCGCCGCGAATATATTGCAGCCCAAAGCGCGGTATATCCGGGGCAATACCGTTTGGATGCCTCGTATTTGCTGGTGGCAGGCGCTCGTGTGGTGCGTGAGGCATTCGCCGCCGATCACGCGGATGATTCCGACCGGCCTATGCGTATGGAGGCGTTGGGCTTGCCCCGGCTGCTGGTTGTGGATGATGTTCAAGACACCACGCTGGCCGGCATGCGCTTCTTGGAGGAGTTGGGGAATGCCGGCGTCAAGTTGGTGCTGGTCGGCAACCCGGATGAATCGGTGCAGACCTTCCGCGGATCGTATCCGGAATATCTGATGCGCCGTGCCGTGGAAGGGCGGCTGAAGGCCAAGGAAGAACAGCTGGTTGGCGGCAGTGCCGTCGCTGATCAGTCGCACATGACGATGGCTGATGTGATCGCGTCTCGTATTTCGCTGTCGATTCCCTCGCCGGAAGACGAGCCGCTGCCTCCGGCCGAGCGTCCCGGCAAGCTGACCGCCATACTGGGCGGAGTCGATGCAGCGAATTATCAGGCGGACGGCACGGTGACCGCCGGCCTGTACCGATCCTCACGTGAGGAGCTGGATGATGTGGTCTGGCGCATCAAGCGGGCGCATCTTGACCGGCATATTCGGTGGAACGACATGGCGGTCATCACCCACGACAATGCCGCCGTGCGGCTGTTCGGCGAACGACTGCGCCGAGATGGTGTACCGGTGCGGTATTCGTCGGTCACCCGTCCTTTGAAGGACGAGACTTTCGTGCAGGGATTGTTCGCGCTTGTGGAGCTTGCCCGATTGCGTGCCGAGGGGATGGCGGAATGCCAGATGACGTTGGCTTCCTGCGCGGCATATATAAGGACTAGAGTGGCCACGTTGATGAACGGCCCGTTGGTGAGTGCCGGGGCCAAACCCGGTCAGGGGCGTCCCGCAAGGCTTGCGCCGATCGAATCGGCCATGGGGTCGTTGGAGTCGCTGGCGCATCTCGCCACGGATGATGCCATGCTGACCTCTCTGACGACGGCATGGGAAACATTGCGTGAAACATACCATGAAACACGGTGTGAAACAGGTCGTGAAACATCCTCGTCAGTGGTTTCGACGTCAGCGGTTTCGTCGTCAGTGACTTCGTTGCCAGTGTCTGTCGAAATACTCGGTGAACCGTCCGGCGATGACTTGGCCTTTGGCGTTGACGCGCTGTACGTGATGCTTGCCATTGATGATGCCGCCGCGCCGGCGCAGGCTGCGCTCGCATCCATCCACGCGGTGCTCGGCAACGACCCTCAGGCCCGCGCTTTTGCGAACCTGTGGCATCTGGTGGGCAGCGTTGCTTCCGGCTTGGAGCGGCTGCCGGCAAGCCAGCGCGTACAGCCGCGCTATGCGCTGTCTGTTGCGTGGAACGCCACCGGTCTGGCACCGGTCTGGCAGCGTGCGGCATTATTCAACACGGCAGAGGGGCGTACGGCCAATGACCGGCTGGACGCGGCAATGCGCCTGTTCCAGTTCGCCGATGATTCCACCGCCAGTCGAGACATCACGTCATTCATGGCACAGGTTCGGGGCATGGAAGTGCAGGCCGATTCCTTGGCCCACATAGGACCGGTGGAAGACGCGGTGACATTGACTACGCCGGCAGGCGCGGCCGGACGCCACTGGGAATATGCGTGGATACCGGTGGTCCAGCAAGACGTGTGGCCGAACCTCGCCGGGCGCAACACCATGTTCGGTGGTGAAGACCTTGCCGAGCTCGTGCTGAGGGGAGCGCTTGAAGAAAGCGACAAAACCGGGCATGATCCGCGGTTCGCGGCTGTATTGTCGGGCGAGAAGAAGAGTTTCCTGGTCGCGCTGACCCGTGCACGGCGAATCATGATCAGCGCGGTATGGAACGACAGCATGAGCCCCTCGGACTTTCTCTTCGGGTATCTGCCGGAATACTATCCGCGCAACCGGCAACAGGCGCCTTTCACCACAGTGGGGGCACATGCGGGATTCGCCGAATATGATCTGGCCGGATTGGACGCCGACCCACGTGGGTTGGTCAGCGCCGCCCGCGCGGTTCTGGCCACTGCTCAACCGCAGCAGGCTGCCGCAAAGGACGCCGCGATTGCGTTGACACTCCTGTTAGAGCATGGTGTGCGCGCCGCAAATCCGCAGAGCTGGGCGTTTGTGGAATCGCCGGCCCAATCGGATAGCGCGTCATCTGGCGGTGCGTCATCTGGCGGTGCGTCATCTGGCGATACCTCATCTGACAGTGCCTCATCCGACAGCGCGTCATCTGGTGGTGTACAGCCTGACGGTATCCAAACAGGGAAAGGCAAGACGGATGCGCAGGCCGCGCCCATGGTCACCTTATCTCCATCGGCGGTCGACAGCCTATGGGCGTGCCCGGTGTGCTGGATGCTGGAGAACCGGTTCGCCGGTCCTCGCCCCAGCTCCGTGGCCACCAGTTTCGGAACCCTCATCCATGCGGTTGCGCAGCAAGGCAGCGAGGAAGGGCTGGACCATCTTTCCCACAATGCCCAGGCGTTGGCCGCACTGGGCTTGGACTCCACGGCCGGCGCGGAACGTCGCATCGAGGCTGTCTCGGCACGGCTTAATGCCATCTATCAGAGCAAACGTCCTGATCCGAATGCCATAGCCGACACCCGGAACCGCTATGAGGCCACCCGTAAGGACGAGTCCGCGGCGGATACCCTGCGCAACATCGCCGATTACTTTGTGCGCAGCGACGCCGATCCGGAAACGTATCTTGGCAAGAACTCCAGCAACTTCAGCATTGGCGCATTGGCCGGTGCCGAATGCGAACGGGAGTTTGCCGCACGATTCGATGTGCGTGACATACTCGACGCATACAATGCCGTGCCCGGCCTGCACCCAATCGGTCGGAACACGCTGGTCCGTCTGATGGGAGCACTGGTCGGAGGGTGGCCGGAAGGCATGGACGAGCATCTGACCGTGAGACTGTCCGGGCGCATCGACCGTATGGAAACCCGCGTACTCGCAGACGGCGGCGAATGCATTCGCCTCATTGACTACAAAACAGGCAGAACGCCCACGGTCAAACAGATTTTCAATGATTTGCAGCTCGTGTGCTATCAGCTTGGCCTCGTGTTCCCCGAAGACGGGCCGCGCGGTGCCAAGGCACTTGCCGCAATGCCGCATATCAGCCAAAGCGTGCTATTCCATGTCGGGCAGAATGCGGCACCAGCCAGAAGCTACGCTCCGGAAGGTGCCTTCCAGCCGCCGCTGTTCACTGATGGCTCGTTGAATGCCGAACCGTTCACGCCCCGATACTGGTATAAAGACCCCAACCGTTTCTTCGACATACCCGCCATAGATCCGGCTACTCCTCCCGAAGGTGTGAGTGCCGAAGCGTGGGCGCAATTCGCCGCGCTCGCCGGTACGCAGACGTTATGGTCGCTGACCATGATCGCCCGCGTATTCTATGCCGCGGCGGCCAGCAGATCAGCCATCATCGAGGCCCATCCGCAAGACACCCATATCGGATTCTGCCGTATGAAGAACGTCTGCCCTGCCTGTGCAGGCCAGATCGACACGATTTTCGAAACGAGGCAAGCATGAGCACGTTCACTCCCAGTGCGGAACAGGCCGCCATCATCGATGCGCCAGTCGATGCTGACGTATTGGTGGTTGCCGGTGCCGGTTCCGGCAAAACCTTTACGATGACCCAACGCATCATCGCGCTTATCAATCGAGGTGTGGCACCTGAACGCATCCTGGGCCTGACCTTCACACGCAAGGCCGCAGGCGAACTGCTGGAACGCGTCTCCGCCGCAGTGGCCGGTGATATGGCGGGCTCTACGACCGCCACGGTGTCTGATCGGGCATTCCTCAAGCCGGCCATTTTCACGTATGACGCCTTCTTCCAGACCATCGTGCGCCAATATGGACTGCTTGTCGGATTCGATCAGAACACGCAACCATTGAGCGCAGCCGGAGCGCTTCAACTGGCCACCGAAGTCATCGACAGTCACATGGATCTGGCGTTCAGTGAGGATTTTGGCGCCTTCTCCAGTTTGGCGAACCGTGTTCTGGCGTTGTCGGATGCCATTGGCAGTGCCATGATCGGTGCCGGCTGCACCAGCTTCGATGATGCGATCAATCGAGTACGGCAATGGGATTCGGCATTCATCAATCGATTGCAACAAGCCGTTGCAGATGAACCCATGCCCGAGGACGAGCCGAAAATCCCCAAGATCAAACGACTGAAGAAAGATACCGACGCCAGCTGGCAAGCCAAGCTCGATGACCGTGCCGAACATTTGCACGCCCGCTGCACCTATCATTGCGGTGCGCTGCTGGAGACCACACGCAAACGCGATATTCTGCTCCAGCTGGTGGAGGCCTATGCCCAAGCCAAGCGGGAACGCAATATGGCCGAATTCTCCGACTTCACCATTGCCGCGTATCAGCTTATCGAGCGCTTCCCCTCCATCGGAGAGCGTACGCGCCGCAGGTACAGCCACGTGCTGCTCGACGAATATCAGGACACCTCCACCACGCAGGCCGCTCTGCTGGCAGCACTGTTCCACGTGGATGCGTCACAGAGGTCCGCCGTCAACGCGGTGGGTGATCCGTTCCAGTCGATTTACGCATGGCGTGGTGCCAGCCCTGGTGCATTCCGTATGTTCCAGCAAGATTTCCACCTGTCTGCCGGATACAAGCCATTCCCGCTGTCCGTCACCAGGCGAAACAGCCGTATAGTGCTCGAAGCCGCCAATAATCTCACGCTGCCGTTGCGCTCCAATCCGTCGCGTCCTTCCAGCTCATTGATGCGTGAGGTCGATGTCTCATCGCTCGACCCCATGCCTGATGCCCCCGAAGGAACATTGGGAGTACTGGGCTTCGCCACGGCCGGGCAGGAGATCGACGCCGTAGTGCGTTTCTGCAAGACGGCCATCGCACGGCACCGTTCCGCAGCCGAACAACAGGAACAGATGCCGGGCGAACAGAAAGCGCCGGTCGCCGTGCTGTTTCGGTCCAAATCACATATGCCCGAATATCAGGCGGCATTGGAACAGGCCGGATTGACCACATTCGTGGTCGGCTATTCCGCGCTGTTGGAACGTCCGGAAATCCGCGATCTGATGGCGTTGCTGCACGTGGCCGCCGACCACACCGATACGGGATCGCTGATGCGCTTGCTGGCCACGCCACGATTCACCATGTCCGCAGCGGATTTGACCATGTTGGCCCGTTTTGCTGAAGAACAGAACACGGAACAACGCTTCCAAGCATTGGTGCAGGCCGGCCTTGCCCAACCGGATACACCAGCGAATGAATGGGCGGCTGTGGTGCGTGAGTACCGCGATCAGGTGGCCAATGCGGTATTCCTGCCAGACGTATTGCTACGCGGCGACCTGGTAAAACTGCTTGAACGGTTGAGCGCACACGGGCGCAACGCCATAACCCGGGCCGCGGTGATGCTCCGTCAGGTGCATGATGCCGTCGGGCGGCCACTGGGCGACGTGATTCGCGCCGGCATAGAAGCGTTGGATCTTGACATCGACACCGTATTGGCCGGTGTGCTGCATAATCCGCAGCACCGCGCCAATCCCGCTTTGGCGCATATGCCTATGGATGCGATTGTGGATTTGGTGGATACGTACACGCAAGAGATTGCCGCTGAGCAAACTCCCTCGTTGCATGGGTTCATCACATGGGTGGATCATCTGGCTTCGGTGGAGGATGAAGCCGCCAGTCTCCCTGACGCTCCGGTGGATGTGGAACTGATGACCGTACACCAGTCCAAAGGGTTGGAATGGGATGCCGTTGCGGTAGTGGGGCTTACCGCCGTCGGATTCCCCAGCAATCAGGGCGACCATCTCAAGATCGTGCTGGACGAGCACCATACGGGAGGCACCGAGCAAGGTCACTGGACCGCACCCGAATATCATGAGACCGCCGACTCCTGGCTCACCAACCCCACCGCCGTACCCGTGCCTATGCGTGCCGATGCCGGCATTCTGCCGCGATTCCCCCATGATACCGATGTGGAAGCCGACCCCATCGCATCGTTGGCGGCTTTGGATGATGTGGAGCTTATTGATGATGAAGTGTTCGGCTCCATGCGCGAATTCGGCGATGGCGTGGAAGAAGTGGATGCATCCGGCTGGTATTTGACGCAGGCGGAGGAATATGGGCGCCGGCTGCATGCCGACGAACGTCGATTGATGTATGTGGCGCTTACCCGTGCGCGAGAAGATGCCCTGATGACCTATTGCGCCTATACGGGCGAATCCGGGCGGGACCCGTCAGTGGTGCCCAAAGGCTCTCGCGCCGCTCAGCCATCCAATTTCTGGCTTGAAGTGCATGACGCGCTCCAAGCCCGTGAACATGCGATATCGGCTCAGGACTGTGTGGAACGGCTGCAAGCCGCCAATGCCGGGAAGCCCATGCTGATCTCGGCGCAAGGCGAAGCGATTGCCCCTCCCGAAGGGTTCTTTATCGGAGAGCATGCCGCGGCATACGGTGACGCCGTGGTGGGGGAGGCATGGCAGACGCCGATTACGCAGACGGATGCCGCTGTCGAATTGCCGTGGCCGGCTACCCTCAGCGACGCAGTGCATGAACAGCTGTCACGTGGCATCGATGTTATCGCCGCAGATTCCTCGTCACTTGAGCAGCACCAAGACGCCGGTCCACTGCTGCAACGGGCGCAATTGCTGGTGGACGACGCCGATTTGATGGCCGATGCCGCCAGCGGCCAGTCGCTTGATGAGGCAGTCAAAGCCAAGGCGCAACGCATTCTGGCCGCCGGACGTCAGAACGTGACAAGCCTGCAAGCCCGCGTAGGTGGCATGAGCGAACGGGAGGAGCGCCTCTACTGGCGTAGCATTATCCGTCCGATTCCACGAATATCGTCTCCGGCGGCCGAAGCCGGCACGCAGTTCCATGCGTGGGCTGAGCAATTCATCAATGCCGGTAAGCCGGATGAAGCGGTACTGGCATATGAAGCCGAATCAAGTATGCCGCATACAGGTCAGGATGCGGGATTCGTTTCCCGGGAAGCCATGTTGGCCGATTTGGCCGAACGGGAGCGGCAATGCCGCAAGCCATCCACACGGCAGCCCGCTGTCCCACAGCCCACGGCTCAACAATCCGCATCCGCCGTATCCGCCGCCTCCGCCACTTCCATAAGTAGCGACAATGCCACCGAGTCCAAGCTGGTGGCGTGGCAGCGCAGATTGGCCGAATCATCGTGGGCCAAGCGCATCCCGGCGTGGACGGAGCGTGCCATTGTCGTGGACGTGCCGGGCGTGGGCCTAGTCAATGGCAAACTCGATGCGGTATTCATCGGTGGACTTGACCCGTCCAGCACCACCGCACGCTTTACCGTGGTCGACTGGAAAACCGGTCGTCGGCCCACCAAGCCAGACGACATCACCCGCAAACTTGCCCAGCTCGACATGTACCGACTGCTGCTGGCAGCGGTCGAAGGTGTGGAATTGGACAGTATCGACGCCACTCTCTACTATGTCAGTGAGCCCGACGAGGGCTTGCGCGAGCTTCACGCCCGTGCGAAAACCAAACAGGAAATCCTTACCGAGTTGAGCTCCGGCATTCCCGAACAATCTGACAACGACTGAGCCCAAAGGCTCATGACCTGTACAGCATCGGACGGCCTTCACCGGTGGAGAGACCTTATGCATCGCAAGGCATCTCCGACGATGAGGACGACTGGCCACGTACCGGTCCGCGGTTGAAACGCACCGCGTGACGTTGCTGGGGAACCGCTACCCTCGGATGGCACGTGTGGGCGGGCGCACGTGCCGGACAACGCACCAGTAAGGAGTTATTGTGTCCACGACTCGCGCGGTTTCGAAGTCGTCCGCTGCCCACTCGCCCTATCAGCGCCTGTTCATGCTGCCCGGAGCCAAGGCGTTCTGCCTGTCCGGTGCGGTGGCACGATTGCCGATTTCCATGATGAGTCTCGGCATCGTTCTGGCGCTCAACCATCTCTACGACAATTGGACCATCGCCGGCACCATGAGCGCCGCCTATGTGCTGGCCATGAGCTGCGTCACCCCGTTCTACGCCCGCGCCTTCGACCGTTTCGGCCAAGCCCGCGTGGGCCGGCTTGCGCTCGCCGTGCAGATCGTGGCCATGCTCGCCTTCGCCTTCGCGGCGTTGGTGCGCGTGCCGATTCCGCTGCTGTTCGCCCTGGCCATCATCATGGGTCTGACGCAGTTCTCATTCGGCGCATTGGTCCGAACCCGTTGGTCCTATGCGTTGCGCGGTGTGGAAGATGGCGAACAGCTGCTCAACACGGCCTACGCCATGGAAGCCGCCATTGACGAGATCGTCTTTATTCTGGGGCCGATTCTGGCGGCTTGGCTGGCCACCTCCGTGCATCCGGTATCCCAACTGTTCGTGCCCACCGTGGCATGCGGCATCGGCGGCACCATATTCTTCTCGCTGAAATCCACCCAGCCGCCGGTCATCGTGGAACAGGTCAGCGTGGCCGCGCACGATGACGGCAGCCCCGCTGCAAGCGAAGATGCCGACCAGCTGACCCTGCGCCAACTCAAACGCAGCGGTGCCAAGCCCAAGAGTGTATTGCTCTATGCCGGCGTACTGCCGTTGCTCGCCGTGTTCATCGTGTTCAATATGAGCTTCACGTCCTTCGACGTGTCCATTACCGCCACCATGAAATCCATGGGACTTGAGCCCTTCCTCGGTCTGCAATTGGCGATGTTCGCGGTCGGCTCGTGCATCGGCGCGCTGGTGTTCGGCTCTTGCCAACTCAAAGGCTCCCATTGGGCGCATATGGTGATGTTCCTGTCGCTGCTGACCGTCGGCTACGTGTTCTTCCGGTTGTCAATGGACAATCTCATCCTGCTGGGCGTCTTCGAAATCCTCGCCGGCCTGACCGTCTCGCCGACGTTCGCCACCGGCAACCTCATCGTCAAGGATCTGGTGCCGGCGGAATCCCTGACCGAAGGACTGAGCTGGGTAACCACCGCAGGCACGGTCGGCACGTCGATCGGCTCGTCCGTGGCCGGCATTGTGCTTGACGCCTCCAACCCTCATGTGGGCATGATGCTGCCATTCATCTTCACGCTGGCGTCCGTGCCATTGGCGTTGGCCGGATGGGCCTTGGCCAAGCGGCGTGGGTGAAACGGGATCGGGCTACGCCCGATGGATGGTTGGCGGCTTCGCCGGGATCTCTCCCTCAGTCCGCTTCGCGTCCAGCTCGAACGCAATTAATGATGGCTTTCAGCCAACTGAATTATTGCTCACTGTCGTTCGCCCTCACCTAAAAACGCCTCCGGCGTTTTCTTCACGGTTCGGCTCATCAGAGGGAGCTCGACTTCACGGTTCGGCTCGTCAGAGGGAGCTTGATTCTGTGGACGGGGTATTGGCGTGAGGGCTTGGCGGTGATAGGCTGATTGCCGATTGGAAAACGTCCCGGGTACATTGCCGGGCAGGTACGGGTAGACAGGGAAGAAGACATGATCAAGGTTTCGGTGGTCGGAGCAAAGGGCCGCATGGGCTCGCACGTGGTCGAAGCGGTGAACAACGCCGAGGATACGCAGCTGGCGCTCGCATTGGATGCCGGCGACGACCTGACCCAGATCACCACCGACAACACCGATGTGGTCGTCGAATTCACCGTGCCGTCCGTCAGCCTGAACAACGTGCTGACCCTGATCGGCCAAGGCGTGGACGTGGTGGTCGGCACCACCGGCTGGACCGACGAGAAACTCGCCCAGGTCAAATCCGCCATCGCCAACGGTCCGAAGCCCGAAACCCAGAAGGTCTTCATCGCACCTAACTTCGCGATCTCCGCCGTACTGGCCGACTACTTTGCCACCAAGGCCGCGAAATACTTCGAATCCGCCGAAGTCATCGAACTGCACCACCCCACCAAGGTGGACGCCCCCTCCGGCACTGCCATCCACACCGCCCACGGCATCGCCGAAGCGCGCAAGGCCGCAGGACTCGCCCCCGTGCCGGACGCCACCGAAACCGATGGCGGCTCACGCGGCCAGGTGGTCGACGGCATCCACGTGCACGCCGTGCGTCTGCGCGGCCTCAACGCCCACGAGGAAGTGCTCTTCGGCAACGCCGGCGAGCAGCTGACCATTCGGGCCGACAGCTTCGACCGCACCAGCTTCATGCCCGGCGTCCTGCTTGCCGTGCGCAAGCTCGCCGGCGACGCTCCGGCTGGCCTGACCATCGGCCTCGACCACTTCCTCGACCTGTAATCGACCCGCAGTCGACCAGTAGTTGCCCCCGCATTTCAGGCAGGGAAGCGCGCCGGGACGCGCATCACGGCATTGCCACCGGCTCCGGCCATAATGCCACGCATTCAGCAACAATCAAGGTACGTAGTATAAGAGTCCACAATGGGAAGTACGGTAAACACTATGAGCGAGCATGACATGCACCTTCTTGATTCAGCACCTTTCGGCCGCATTCTGCCGGCTATGGTCACCCCGATGAAATCCGACGGCAGCGTCGATTTCGCCGCCGCGCAGAAGCTCGCCAAATACCTCGTCGCCGATGGCGCGGATGGTCTGGTGGTCAATGGCACCACCGGCGAATCGCCCGTCACCCATATGGATGAGAAGGTCGAGCTGGTCAGGGCCGTCAAGGAGGTCGTCGACGTTCCGGTGATTTCCGGCGCCGGCTCCAACGACACCGCACACACCGTGCGTATGGTCGAACAGACTCAGGAAGCGGGTGCCGACGCGGTGCTCGTCGTCATGCCTTACTATTCCCGCCCCTCGCAGGACGGTATCGTCGGCCACTACAAGGCCGTCGACGAATCCGCCGAAAAGCCGATCATCGTCTACGATGTTCCCGGCCGTACCGGCTTGAAGGTCAAGGTCGGAACCTACGACCGACTGGCCGAACTTGAACACGTCAAGGCTGTCAAGGACGCCACCGGCGATCTTGCAGCCGCAGTGGAGAAGCAGCAGCGCACCGGCCTCGCCTGGTATTCCGGCGATGACGGCCTGTTCCTGCCGTTCCTCTCCATCGGTGCCGTCGGCATCATTTCGGTGATTGCCCACGTCGCCTCCAACCCCATGCAGCAGCTTGTCCAGGCATTCGATCGCGGCGATATCACTACCGCCCGTCGCCTCGCCAACCAGCTCGCCCCCCTTGTCCACGCGTTGAATGGCGACGGCTATCAGGCCGTCATGGCCAAGGCTGCGCTCAAGGTCAAGGGCGTTATCCCCTCCACCACCATGCGTCTGCCGAACATCGGTCCCGACGCCACTCAGCTTGACAAGGCTGAAGAGGGCATGCGCGCTGCCGGACTGCTGTAAGCCCGAAACGCTGCATACGGGTTGCCAGCCCGCCGCCCCTGCATGACAGAGCAGAGGCACCACAACAGAAATCCCAAAAAGGTTATGGCACAAGAACAAAAGAAAACAAGCAAGAACACGAATTCTCGCCGTCGCGGTTCCGCGCGCGGCCGCAACGCCAACGGATCCAACAGCCGTACGCCGTCCCGTAAGATCAACGCCACCCGGCAGGCCACCGCACCCCAGCAGGATGCCGTGCTGATCGCCCCGCCGAAGTACCGCAAGGGCTCCATGCGCATCACGCCGCTCGGCGGCTTGGGTGAAATCGGCCGCAACATGAACGTGATCGAATACAACGGTCACCTGCTGCTCATCGACTGCGGCGTGCTCTTCCCCGAGGAGGAGCAGCCGGGCGTGGATCTCATCCTGCCCGATTTCAGCTACATCAAGAACCGTCTCGACAAGGTCGACGCCCTGGTGCTCACCCACGGCCACGAGGACCACATCGGCGGCGTGCCCTACCTGCTCAAGCTGCGCCCGGACATCCCGCTGATCGGCTCCAAGCTGACCCTCGCCTTCGTGGACGCCAAGTGCAAGGAACACCACCAGAACCCCACCAAGGTTGAGGTTGCCGGCCGTGAGAAGCTCAAGGTGGGTCCCTTCGACCTCGAATTCGTCAACGTCACCCACTCCATCCCGGACGCCCTGGCCGTCTATGTCAAGACCCCGGCCGGCTCCCTGATCGACACGGGCGATATCAAGCTCGACCAGCTGCCGCTCGACCACCGCATCACCGACCTCGTCGAATTCGGCAAGATCGGCGAAAAGGGCGTGGACCTGCTGATGATGGACTCCACCAACGCCGAGGTGCCCGGCTTCGTCAAGCCCGAGACCTCCATCGGCCCGGCCCTTGACCAAGCGTTCGCCCAGGCCACCCGCAAAATCATCGTCGCCAGCTTCTCCTCCCACGTGCACCGTGTGCAGCAGGTGGTGGACGCCGCCCACAAGTACGGCCGCAAGGTCGTGTTCGTCGGCCGTTCGATGGTGCGCAACATGTCCATCGCCGCCGACCTCGGCTACCTGCACATCCCCGAAGGCACCGTCGTGGACCTGAAGCAGGCCAACGACATTCAGGACGACAAGCTCGTCTTCATGTGCACCGGCTCCCAGGGCGAACCGATGGCCGCACTCGGCCGCATCGCCGACGGCAACCACCGCGATATCCACATCAACGAGTTCGACACCGTGATTCTCGCCAGCTCCCTGATTCCAGGCAATGAGCACGGCGTCTACAAGGTGATCAACAAGCTCGTGCAGCTCGGCGCCAAGGTCGTCAACCGCGACAACGCCGCCGTGCACGTGTCCGGCCACTGCAACGAGGGCGAGCTGCTGTACATGTACAACATCGTCAAGCCCAAGTGCGCCATGCCGATCCACGGCGAAAACCGCCATCTGGTGGCCAACGGCCTGATCGCCGTCAAGACCGGCGTGGACCCGCAGAACGTGGTTTTGGCCGAAGACGGCGATGTGGTCGACCTGTACCACGGCAGGGCCGCGGTCGTCGGCTCCGTGCCGTGTGGTTACGTGTACGTCGATGGCGATTCCGTCGGCGAGCTGACCGATGACGAGCTGGAAAAGCGCCGCATTCTCGGCACCGAGGGCTTCGTCTCCGCGTTCGTGGTGGTCGACACCGACAATCACGAGGTCGTCACCGGCCCGAAGATCTACCTGAATGCCGTGGCCGAGGACGAAAGCGAGTTCGACAAGGTTCGTCACCAGATCGTCGAACAGCTCAACGACCAGATGATGCAGGGCACGCGCGACACCTACAAGCTGCAGCAGACCATGCGCCGCACGCTCGGCAGCTGGGTTGCGCGCCAGCTGCACCGCAAGCCGATGATCGTGCCCGTCGTGGCCGACATCGCCCAGGACGTCGAAACCGTAGAAACCAAGTAGTCCGGATTATCCAGGGACGACCGTAAGGAGTAATTGAAGTCATGCCCGGTTCTAATCTCACTCGTATTGAAGCCGAAGAACGTAAGGCCGTTATCGAAGCGCCGATTCACTATCACGTCGACCTTGACCTGACGGTCGGCGCGAAGAACTTCGGTTCCAAGTCGTTCATCTGCTTCAACGCGAAGCCTGGTTCGTCGACCTTCCTCGACCTGATCGCCGACGAAGTGACCTCCATCGACCTCAACGGCAAGTCCCTGGACCCGGCCGTGGCCTTCCAAGACAACCGCATCGAACTGACCGACCTCAAGGAGAAGAACGAGGTCACCGTCGAAGCCAGGTGCCGTTACTCCAACACTGGCGAGGGCCTGCACCGCTCGGTCGACCCGTCCGATGGCAACATCTACCTGTACTCCCAGTTCGAGGTGCCGGACGCTCGCCGCGTCTACGCCGTGTTCGACCAGCCTGACCTGAAGGCCACCTTCGACTTCAAGGTGCTCGCTCCCGCCAGCTGGATCGTCACCTCCAACATGCCGGTTGCCACCATCGAGGACGATCCGCGCGAAACCCTCGACGGCACCCTCGGCGACAAGCCGAACGAAAGCACCCGTCTGTGGGACTTCGAGCCGACCCCGGTGATGAGCTCCTACCTGACCGCCATCTGCGCCGGCCCGTACGCCGAATGGCACACCGAATACCTGAACGAAGACGGCCGTACCGTGCCAATGGCCCAGTACTGCCGACAGTCGTTGGCCAAGGCCTTCGCGAAGGACGTCGACTACCTGTTCGACATCACCAAGAAGGGCTTCGCGTTCTACGCCAAGACCTGGGGCGTGCCCTACCCGTACGCCAAGTTCGACCAGATCTACGTGCCCGAATACAACGCGGGCGCCATGGAGAACATCGGCATGGTCACCATCCGCGACTCCTACGTGTTCGAATCCAAGGTGACCGACGCGCTGGCCGAGCGCCGCGTGGTGACCGTGCTGCACGAGCTTGCGCACATGTGGTTCGGCGACTATGTGACCATGAAGTGGTGGAACGACCTGTGGCTCAACGAGTCCTTCGCTGAATTCACCTCCACGCTGGCCACTGCCGAAGCCACCGAATGGCATGACGCTTGGGCCACTTTCTGCTCCGGCGAGAAGAGCTGGGCGCTGCGCCAGGATCAGCTGCCCACCACGCACCCGATCGTCGCGCCGATCAACGACCTCAACGACACTTACGTCAACTTTGACGGCATCACCTACGCCAAGGGCGCCTCCGTGCTGAAGCAGCTGGCATTCTACGTGGGCCGCGCGCAGTTCTTCGAAGGTATCCACAACTACCTGAACCGTCACGCCTACTCCAACGCCACCCTGGCCGACCTGCTGAGCGAACTGGAAAAGACCTCCGGCCGCGATCTCAAGGCCTGGAGCGCCAAGTGGCTGGAGGAATCCGGCATCAACACGATCGCCACTGGCCTGACCGTAAACGCGGACGGCACCATCGCCGAACTGAAGCTCACCCAGAGCGCGCCGGCCGAACACCCGGTGCTGCGCCCGCATCGCCTGGCCGTCGGCTTCTACAACGAAGACGCCGCAACCGGCAAGATCGTGCGCACCGAGCAGTTCGAACTCGATGTAGATGGCGAAACCACCATCGTCGAGGCCGCAGCCGGCAAGCCGCGCCCGGCATTCGTGCTGGTCAACGACGATGACCTGACCTACACCAAGATTCGTTTCGACGCCGAATCTCAGGCATTCGCCGAAGCCAACCTGCATCGTTTCGATGATGCCCTGGCCCGCGCCGTGACCTGGCTCGCCTTCTGGGATATGACCCGTGACGGCGAATTCCCGGCCGAACGCTTCGTGGACATGACCCTGCGTCTTCTGGCCACGGAAACCGAATCCACCACCTTCCGTTACGCGCTGGCCTGCATGAGCACCACCGCCCACCACTACGTGGCGCCCGCCCGCCGCGACGATGTGCTGCGCCACGTGGCCGCCGAACTGTGGACTCTGGCCAACGCCGCCGAAGCCGGCTCGGACACCCAGTTCCAGCTCGTCACCGCCTACTTGGGCTACGGTGAGGAGGGCGACGCCGCATTCGCCGCCAACGCACACGGTCTGCTGGACGGCACCGTGCGTCTTGAAGGCCTCGAAATCGACAACAACTTCACGTGGACCATCGTCCAAGCGCTCACCTCCGTCAACGAGATGACCAACGACGACGTGGACGCGCAGCTCGCCAAGAAGGAGACCACGGAAAACCGCGAGTTCGCCTACGGCGCCCGTGCCTCCATGGCCACCGCTGAGGCCAAGGAATGGGCTTGGGATCAGGCGCTCCACAACGACGAGCTGACCAACTCCCAGCTCGAGGCCGTGGCCCGTGGCTTCTCCGCCACCCCGCGCTCCGATCTGGCCGAGCCGTTCGCCGCCAAGTACTTCGAGACCGTTGACTGGGTCTGGGCCAACAAGACCTATCACATGGCCGAGGCGTTGCTCAACGGCCTGTACCCGGGCTACGCCGATCCCGCCACGCTGGTCAAGCTCGGTGACGCCTGGCTGGACGAGCACATTGCCGCCGACAATGCCCTGAAGCGTCTGATCGTCGAAAACGTGGCATCCTCCTACCGCACCCTCAAGGTTCGCGAATACAACGAAGCGCTCTGATTTCCTTCTGGCTCCCCTCGGGCGCGAGGGGAGCTGTCGCCTCAGGCGACTGAGGGGAGTCGCTTCCGCGAGAAGCTACGTCCACATTCCAACATAAAACCCGCAACCAATCCTCAACAGCGTATTCTCGCTCAAGGCCGGCAATATGCCGGTCGATGAGCGACAAGGATACGGGGAATGATTGCGGGCTTTTCCATAACTTCATTACTGCTGATTCTGTTGGCCGGAATCGGCGCAGGATTCGTGGGCTATGCGGTAGGCGCATCGTCACTGGTCTCATACCCGGCCCTGCTCGCGTTCGGCATTCCGCCTGTATTGGCAAACGCTTCTAACACCGTTGGCGTGGTCGGCACGGGCATCGGTGGCGTGATGGGTGCGCGCAAAGAACTCAAAGGCCAAGCGGTACGCTCCATTACGTATGTGGTCATCGGCGCATTCGGCGGGGTGGCCGGTGCGTTTCTGTTGCTCAAACTCGACCCGAGTGTCTTTGAATTTGCCGCACCAGTGCTGATTTTGCTGAGCTCGCTGATCATCGCCATCAATCCGCGCGGCCGCATGCAGGCCAAGCAAGCCGCCGCGGATGCCACCGCGCAACTCAAGCACATCGAAGCCACTGAAGCCACTGAAGCCACTGAAGCCGCCAAGCGCGCAACCACCCCTACCGCACCTCACCGCCCGCCGGAACAACTCGTGCAGCCCATGAGTCAGGATTCCTGGTGGGTATGGCTGGGCGTAGCGGCGGTCGCCATCTACTCCGGCTACTTCGGCGCGGGCGCCGGTACCTTGGCTCTCGCCGTGCTTGATGCCGCCAAAATCGGCCCATTCCACAAGATCAATGCATTGAAAACCCTGATCGGCACAGGCGCGAACATCAGCGCCTCAGTGGTATTCATCATCCAAGGCGCGGTCGATTGGCCGGCCGCCATCATGCTGTGCATCGGATGCTTCATCGGCGGGTACATCGCCCCGTCCATCACCCGCAAGATTCCCGCAAACATCATGCGCGCCGCCGCCGTAATCGCCGGCATCATTCTTACCATCGATCTGGGGCTCAAAACCTATTGATTCGTGCCTTACACTGATGCAGTGAAGCATACAGCATGGCCGTCAACCGCAGCGTGGTCGCAGACCCCGATAAGGTGGCCAATGTCTGGCATTTGGCGACTGCGGAACCTGAGCGCCTAGAAACCAGCGCGGCAGGCGAAGCGGTGAACGACTTCCTCGATCCGCCAGACACGTCGCAGATTCACGGCATTGCGTGTCATGCTGATTGGCGGTTCGCGGCGCGAGCAGGTGCTGTTCGCCGGCGTTATGAAGGAGCTACTCGCGCCCATCAACAATCCGCGATATGTCATCATCGGTAAGGAATGGGGCGTGCGCGCTTACTGCGTGAGCTTCCCCTGCCCGTCCGTATTTGCCCGCCGCCAGCAGGACGCCGAGATACTGAGCCGGCAGTTGGACCGCTGCCTGACGCATTGCACCATGGTATACGCCCGCACTGAGGAAGGTCGGCATACGCTACTTCGCTGCCAAACGCGTTCTTTCCTCAACCGCGACGAGCAACTGCCGCACATACTGACCACAACATCGGAGTAATAGATCGTTGCATTCATGGCCGAGACCACCCCGGTAGAGGAGATGCCGTTGGGCATGTTCATCGCATGGCTCAGCGTGTTCCTCGCCGTCGTTCTGTTTGGTGTTGCTTTGCCGGTTATCGATGTACGCTGGGTAGTTCCGTTCGTCGTATTTGCCGCTGTATTGTTTACAGGCGCGTTTGCCGGCCCGTTCTTACTAGTGCGATGGCTTCGTTCCCGTGCCGGAGTGCATCGGTCCGCCCGGCATGCCCGCTAACGAATGTATCTCATCATTCATCCGCCGAACAAGATGAATATGCGGGTTTGTGGGTGATGCCATTGCGGCTGTTGAATGCTGATTTCCGGTTCTGGAGCAGATTCCGTGGCGGTTTTTTGCCGAGTCGGGTCCTAGGGTGGAGCACAACGACTACGATGGTGCGGGTAACGCGATACAAGGAGTGGAACTTCATATGCCGAAGATGTTTGGAACCGATGGTGTTCGAGGACTGGCCAATAGGGATTTGACCGCACGTCTGGCGTTGGATTTGGGCGATGCCGCCGTGCGTGTGCTCGGCGACGCCGGCACCCAAGACGATCAGCCTGAGGGGCGCCGCCGCGCGCTCGTGGGTCGTGACACCCGTGTGTCCGGCGATTTTCTGGCTTCCGCCCTGTCTGCGGGCATGGCCGCCGGCGGATTCGACGTGATCGACGCAGGCATCATCCCGACCCCGGGCATCGCGTTCCTGACCAGCGTGCTCAACGTTGAGATGGGTGCCGTGATCTCCGCCTCCCACAACCCGATGCCCGACAACGGCATCAAGTTCTTCGCACGCGGCGGCTTCAAGCTGCCCGACCAGAAGGAAGACGACATCGAGGCCGTGCTCGGCCAGGACTGGGACCGCCCGACCGGTGCCGGCGTGGGCCGCGTGAGCCACGACCAGACCACTGCCACCAACCTGTACATCGATCATCTGGTGGCCACCATCGCTCCGCTGAACGATGACAAAACCCAGCCCAAGCCGCTCAAGGGACTGAAGATCGTGGCCGACTGCGCCAACGGCGCCACTTCCGTGGTGGCTCCCGAAGCCCTGCGCCGTGCCGGTGCGGATGTAATCGTGATCAACGCCTCGCCGGACGGCTACAACATCAACAAGAACGCCGGTTCCACCCACCCCGAGCAGCTGCAGGCCATGGTCAAGGCCACCGATGCCGTGATGGGCGTGGCCTTCGACGGCGACGCCGACCGTTGTCTCGCCGTGGACGAAGACGGCAACATGATCAACGGCGACCAGATCATGGGCATTCTGGCCCGCGCCAAGCAGCGCGAAGGCAAGCTCAACCACGACACCCTCGTGGTCACCGTGATGAGCAACCTCGGTCTGAAGCTCGCCCTGAAAGATATGGGCATCAAGACCGTGGAAACCGCCGTGGGCGATCGTTACGTGCTTGAGGAAATGCTCAAGGGCGATTACTCGCTCGGCGGCGAGCAGTCCGGCCACGTGATCAACCGCGAATTCGCCACCACCGGCGACGGCACCCTGACCGCACTGACCCTGTGCAACGAGGTCGTCAAGTCCGGCAAGAGCCTGAAGGAGCTCGCCGCCGACTTCCCGCAGCTGCCGCAGACCCTCATCAACGTGCCGAACGTGGACAAGAAGGCCGCCTCCACCAACAAGCGCATCCAGGATGCCGTGGCCCGTGAGGAGGAACTGCTGGGAGACACCGGCCGTGTGCTGCTGCGCCCCTCCGGCACCGAACCGCTCGTGCGCGTGATGGCCGAGGCCGCCACCCAAGCCTACGCCGACGAAGTCTGCACCCGCCTCGCCAAGATCGTCGCCGAAGAACTCGCGCTGTAGCACCCTTCCCTAAGGAAAAAAACAATGTTTGGAAAGAACGCCAAAGTCGACCTCGAACTCAACCGTGATGTCGAACAACTCATCAAAACCGGCGGCAAGGAGAAGCTCCTGCCCATCGTGCAGGCCGGCGAACCGGTGTTGCGCCAACGGACAGTGGCCTATAATGGCCAGCTTTCCAAGCGTACGCTCGCCAAACTCATCGATACGATGCACACCACCATGCTGGAGGCACCCGGCGTGGGGCTCGCCGCCACCCAGATCGGCTTGGGGCTCGCGCTCGCCGTGGTCGAAGACCACGTGCGCGACGACGAGGATGATCCGCGCGAAATCGCGGAATTCCCCTTCCACGTGATCATCAATCCGAGCTACAAACCCACCAGCGACAAAACCGCCTCGTTCTACGAAGGCTGCCTGAGCTTCGACGGATACCAGGCCGTGCGCAAGCGTTGGCTCGACATCACCGCCGAATGGGATGATGAAGACGGCAAGCACCACAGCGAGCCGTTGCACGGCTGGCCCGCACGCATCTTCCAGCACGAGACCGATCATTTGAGCGGCGAACTGTATATCGATCGCGCCGAAATCCGTTCGCTGACCACCACCGAAAACCTCGAGGATTATTGGTGCGACGACCCGGTACCCACCGAGGCCGCCGAAGAACTCGGCTTCGCACTATGATCGACCGCACATGGCTGGACGCCGCCAAGGGAGACATTCCCCAATGGGCGGCGTCCATGCCCAAAGACGCCGACGGCACCACCATTGACTGGGACTGGGTGCGTTCGCTGGACCTGATGCATGGCATCAGCGTATTGCTGGCGCTTGCTGCAGATGGTGAGCAATATGGCGAAACCGCAGCACAGCCTCAGCTCGGGTTGGACCAACCGGAACCGACGCCACAAGCTATCCACGACGCATTGAAGATCGATTACGCCACACGCGAGCATCTGGAATCAATCATCGCCCAATGCAACAGCACATTCATGACCGATTACGATCGATTCATCGGCTCCTATCGTCTGCCTCGCGCGCTCGCCTACGCCAATCGTCGGCTCAACGACAACATCAACACGCTGTTGCATCTGGGCGAACAGCAACACCTATGGGTGGTCAGTCGCGAACGGCGGGGGAGGACTACCGTTGCCGTGCTCAGGCCGTACTCCGGCAGCCGCCCATCGAACGATGACCAAGGCATGCTGAATCTGAGCGGTGAAACCGATGACGCATCTGCCGGAAACACTGCTGCCGAAAACAGCGATGTCAAGTTCCCCACAACAGTCGCCTTGGACGATATCCAAGACCGTACGGCGGCGATTCTTGACGCACGCGCCGAACGACGTAAGGCCCAGCGCTTCCAGAAGCGTGCGGGCGATGCGGCGATGGCCCGCGCCAATCTCTCCGGCGCGACTTCGCCGGGTGGTGCCGCCGCGTCTGGCAACGCTACCGGCCACCATCCCAAGCCCGACTGGCGCGACGCCTATCTGCCCGGCCGCGACGTGGACGCGGTGATGGGCATCGACATCGAAACCACCGGCATCGATCCGGCGCGTGACTACATCATCGACGTCGGCTTCGAGTTCATGAACATGGCCAGTCCGCGCCCGGCCGGCGAACCTGAGACATACGCCTATGAGCAGGGCTATTACGCCGCCGGCGACGCCTACGGCCAGTCCCGTCTCGCTTTTGGCGTGCCGCCGGAAAACGCGGCGCTCGGCAACGCCCTCATCGCCAAACTCACCGGCATCGATGTACGCGGCCGCAGCAGCGAGGCCGGGTACCGACTCTTCGACGAATGGCCCCAAGCCCAGGCCGGCCTGCTCGCGCGGCTTACCCAGCAGCCGTACGTGGCGCATAACGCCACCTTCGAACATAGCTGGTTCATGCTGAACGTCGCCGGATACGCGGAAAGCTACCGTGCCGGGCGCATCACCATCATCGATACCCTGCCGATGAGCCGGCAGTGGGACCCCGGCGCGGTACCCACCAACGAGCATCCTTACGGAGACAACACGCTCGACGCCTACGCCAAACGTCAGGGCGCGCTTGATTCCGCCCACAACGAACGCCACTTGGGCCTTGAGGATTCGCACATCATGCTGGTGGCCATGAAACACCATCTGGCGGCGCTGAAAGCGCAAAGGAAAGGGCCGTGGGGGCCCGCCGGCAGGGCTGGCGTCGGCGGCAAGTCCTGCGGTCGTAAGCGGTGAGTACACTATTGGTCTCGTGAGTAACTATCAGGACGGCCGACAGCAGCGTGAGAACCGCCGCCGCACCATCGTGCGTGTGGTGTGTGTCGTCATAGCTGTGGCCATGCTCGGCTCCCTGATCATCCCGGCGATTTACGCGGGGCTTTGACGTTGCCTTCGCATATTCGTGCCCGCAGTTGAACACGTCTGATGCGAGGGATTTGTGAGGTCGCCCGGCCGGCTATCGGCAAGGCAGGCCCGGAACCTTCTGGCAGCATGGATTGCAGGCGGATGCGTGTGTGGCGCGGCAATGCCCGCCAACGCCAGAGGAATGTGCGAAGGCTGTCAACAAGGACGTGACTTCCCAAAGAATCTCAAAGAATCAACAGTAAGGTAAACCACGATGGCAGAATTTGACTTTACCCAGGCGATTGGCGAAGCCCGCGCCAAATACGAATCCATCGCCAAGGCGCTGGACGTCGACCGGCTCAAGGCCGATATCAAGGATCTCGAAACGCAAGCCGCGGCCCCGGGCCTGTGGGATGATCCGGAAAACGCCCAGAAGATCACCAGCCGGCTGTCCGCCGCGGAATCGCAGCTGAAGCGTCTGAACTCCGCCTCCCAGCGCATCGACGATGTGGAAACGCTCGTTGAACTCGGCCACGAGGAGGGCGACCAGGACTCTCTGGACGAGGCGCAAAGCGAAATCGGCGAGATTCAGAAGGATCTCGACCAGATGGAGATCCAGACCCTGCTCGATGGCGAATACGACGAACGTTCCGCCGTGGTGACCATCCGCTCCGGTGCCGGCGGCGTCGACGCGGCCGACTTCGCGCAGATGCTGTTGCGCATGTACCTGCGCTACTGCGAGCGTAACGGCTTCAAGGCCAAGGTCATGGACACCTCCTACGCCGAAGAGGCCGGCATCAAGTCCGCCACCTTCCAGGTGGACGCCCCCTACGCTTACGGCCGTCTGTCCGTGGAGGGCGGCACCCACCGTCTGGTACGTATCTCCCCGTTCGACAACCAGGGCCGCCGCCAGACCAGCTTCGCCGCCGTGGAAGTGGTGCCGCTGGTCGAGGCCACCGACCATATCGACATTCCGGATACGGACATCCGCGTGGACACCTACTGTTCCTCCGGCCCCGGCGGCCAGGGCGTGAACACCACGTACTCGGCCGTGCGCATCACCCACCTTCCCACCGGCATCGTGGTGACCATGCAGGATGAGCGTTCGCAGATTCAGAACCGTGCCTCCGCCATGGCCGTGCTCCAGTCCCGACTGCTCGTGCTGCGCCACGAGGAGGAGGCCAAGAAGAAGAAGGAGCTCGCCGGCGACATCAAGGCCAGCTGGGGCGATCAGATGCGCTCCTACGTGCTGCACCCCTACCAGATGGTCAAGGACCTGCGCACCGGCTACGAAACCAGCCAGACTCAGGCCGTGTTCGACGGCGACATCAACGCGTTCATCGAGGCCGGCATCCGCTGGCGCCATGAACAGCGCCGCGCCGCCGAAACCGAGGAGTAAACAGCATTATGGCACTGATCTCACTGGACAATGTGTCCAAGATCTATCCCAAAGGCACCCGACCGGCGCTTGACGACATCAACCTCGATATCGAACGCGGTGATTTCGTGTTCCTTGTGGGTGCGTCCGGCTCCGGCAAGACCACGCTCTTGAGCCTGCTGTTGCGCGAGGAGGAGGCCACCAGCGGCGAGATTCGCGTGGCCGGCAACGATCTGCGGCGCATCACCAACCGTCAAGTGCCGCAGTACCGCCGTTCGCTGGGCTTCGTGTTCCAGGATTACAAGCTGCTCAATAACAAAACCGTATGGGAGAACGTGGCGTTCGCCCTTGAGGTGATCGGCACGCGGCGGTCCACCATCAAATCGTTGGCGCCCAAGGTGCTGAATACCGTGGGACTCACCGGCAAGGAAAAGAACTATCCGCATGAGCTCTCCGGTGGCGAGCAGCAGCGTGTGGCCATCGCCCGCGCCTACGTGAATCACCCGCAGATTCTGCTGGCCGACGAGCCCACCGGCAACCTCGACCCGACCACTTCGCTGGGCATCATGGAAGTGCTGGACGCCATCAACCGCACCGGCACCACCATCGTCATGGCCACGCATAACGAAGAGATCGTCAACTCGATGCGCAAGCGCGTGGTCGAACTGCACAACGGCAAGATCGTGCGTGACGAGGCTCATGGCTCCTACGATTCCGCCCTGTTCTTCCCGGATGCCGAAGTCGAAGCCAAGTCCGACACCGCCCATCATGTGCTGGCGGCGGCGACCAAGGCCATCGAGGGCAGTGACGAGCCGTCTGAAGGCATCGCCCGTTTGGCCAATTCCGTGCATTCCGGCCGCACCGGCCGCTATGGCGAGACGTTTGCGCCGCTGGAAGACACGCTGACCTGGGGCAAGGGCATTCCGTTGGATGAGCAGGCCGCCGCCCTGGAAAGCACCCAGGCGTTCGACCCGTTCAAGGACGAGTCCGCCGCGACCGCCGCGGTTGCCGATACGTCCGTGTCATCCGCCGCCGAGCCGCCGGCCCCGCCGGAGCCGCCCGCACCGCCGGAACCGCCCGCACCGCCGGCCAACGAGCAGTCCGCCGCCGAGCAGCCTGCTGACGAGCAGTCCGCCGCAGACCAAACATCCGACGATCAACCCGCTGAGGGCGCGAAGGAGTAAGGGGGATCATCATGCGAGCACGATTCATTCTGTCCGAAACGTGGGCCAACCTCACCCGTAACCTGTCGATGCTGCTGTCGCTGACGCTGGTCACCTTCATCTCATTCCTGTTCATCGGCGCTTCGGTGCTTACTCAGGCGCAGATCACCAAAGCCAAGGGCGACTGGTACGACAAGGTCGAGGTCGTGGTGTGGCTATGCCCCGACGGCACCAGCCAATCCGCGAACTGCGCTTCCGGCAAATCGCCCTCAGCCAATGAGATCACGGCACTGCAGAAAACCATTCGCGACGAACTCAACGACGTGGTCTCCAACATCGACTACGTCAGCAAGCAGGACTTCTACGACAGCACATTCACCAAGCAGTACCCGAATGGCGAATTCCAAGGCCGTACGCTGACCGCGGACGATATGCAGGACTCTCTCTGGCTCAAGCTCAAGGACCCCACCAAATATCAGGTGGTCTCCGAAGTGCTCTCTGGCAAGGAGGGTGTGGAAGACGTTACCGATCAGCGCCAGATCTTCGACCCGGTGTTCGCCGTGCTCAACCGAGCCACGGCGGTTACGGCTGTGCTCGCCGGCGTGATGGTGGTGGTCGCCATCCTGCTGACCGGAACCACCATTCGTATGTCCGCCGCATCCAGACGAACCGAAACCGAAATCATGAGGTACGTGGGTGCCTCGAACTGGACGATTCGTCTGCCGTTCATTCTGGAGGGCACCATCGCCTCGCTGATCGGCTCGGTGCTCTCGTGCCTGATGCTTTCGGCTATCGTCAACGTGTTCGTCACCGGCTGGCTGGCGAAATCCGTTACATGGATTCCTTATGTGAATCAGCTCACGGTACTGGTGATATCGCCGTTCCTGGTTGTGGGCGCGATACTGCTGTCCATCATCGCTTCAACCATCTCGTTGCGGCGTTATTTGAGGGCGTAACGTGACCGGCTTACCCGCGAGAAATGTGATGACATCGTGTGCAAGCCTCTCAGGTTCGCATGTTATGGTATTGGCTTAAGTGAGCGAAAGGACTATTCACATATGACGAACGTACGTGTGATCAAGCCCGCACTGGCGGCACTGGTGGCCGCCGCAGCCTGTGTGGGAGGTCTGGCGTTCAGCTCGGCACAGCCTGCCCAGGCAGACACCTATTCCGACCTGATCAATGCGCAGAACCAGCACGCCGCGTCGGTACAGCGCGAGGCCGAACTCAAGCAGCAGCTGGCCGGTGCCAGCCAGGACCTGGCGAATAAGGTACTTGAGCTGGACGATCTGACCAACAACAAGATTGTCGCCGCGCAGGCCAAGGTCACACAGGCCAACGAGGATGCCGCCACCGCTCAGGACGAGGCCGATGCCGCATCCGGACGTCTTTCCGCCGCGCAGAAAGACAAGGAGACGCTCGAGGAGCAGATCAAGCAGACCGGCAAGGACTACGATGACGCGCACGCCGCCGTGGCCCAGCTGGCCCGTGACGAGATGCACGGCTCGAATGCTTCCGACGTGATGAGCGTGGTGACGGGTGCCACCAGCACACAGGACTTCGTCAATTCCATGCAGTCCCGGGACGCGTTGTCCCGCAACGAGGCGAATGCGGCTTCCTCCGCCGCGACCTCACTGAGCACGTCGAAGAACCGTGGCGAGCGCTTGGCGGCCATCGAAAAGCAGATCGCTGTGCTCAAGACCCAGGCCGATGAGAAGGCCGCTTCCGCACAGACCGCCGCCGAAACCGCGCAAAGCGAACGTGACGCTTTGGATAAGCTGCGCCAGGAAGGCGAAGCAAGGCGTGACGAACTGTCTTCCATGATCGACAGTCTGGATTCCCAATCCGCCAAGCAGGCGGCCCAGACCGTACTGATCGCCTCCCAGGTCGATTCCTACAATCGTCAGTTCCAGAAGGAGCAGCAGGACGCCGCCAACCGGGTGGATACCGGTAACCAGGGCGGCACGCCGTCCACTCCGGTGACCCCCGCTCCGGCGCCCGCTCCGGCTCCGGCTCCGGCTCCGGCGCCGGCCCCCGCCCCCGCCCCCAGCGTCGGCGGCCAAGGCACGTCGAACGGTGATTACGGCAACGCCTATGCCGCCGGCCAGTGCACGTACTGGGCGTATGAACGCCGTAGGCAGATGGGCATTGGCACGCCGTCCTATCTCGGCAATGGCGGCTTCTGGTGGCGCAGCGCCCCCGCGTACGGCCTGCGCGTGGACCACACGCCGCAGGTCGGCGCCGCACTCTCCTTCCTGCCCGGCCAGGATGGCGCCGACGGCACCTACGGCCATGTCGCCGTGGTGGAGGCCGTATACGGCGACGGCACCTTCCAGATCTCCGAAATGAACTGGGGTGGTCCGTGGAACATGCACTACCGCACGCTGACCAATTTGGGTCAGTACTGGTTCGTCCACTGATCGGTTGGTTCGGCCGATATATACGGTTGAAGGGTTCCTCTTGAAGAGGAACCCTTTTTCGTATTCGAGGCCGGTCCGTGATATCGTCGGATGTTGCGTTGCTACCCACGAGTTGCTACCCACGAGTTATTGCCCACGAAAGGAGGAGACATGCCCAAGGAAACCGGTGAGAAACTCATCGTCCAGAACAAGAAGGCCCGGCATGACTATGCCATCGAAGACAAGTACGAGGCAGGGCTGGCCCTGACCGGCACCGAGGTCAAGTCGTTGCGCGAAGGCCGCGCATCGCTGTCCGAGGCGTTCATCTCCATCGACCGCCGTGGCGAGATGTGGCTGGAGGGCGCGAACATCCCCGAATACCTGAACGGCACATGGAACAACCATGCGCCCAAGCGCAAGCGCAAGCTGCTGCTGCACCGACTGCAGATCACCAAGCTCGCCCGCGGCATCGAAGCCAAGGGATACACGATTGTGCCGCTGAGCCTGTACTTCAAGGACGGTCGCGTCAAGGCGGAGATCGCGCTGGCCCGAGGCAAGAAGGAATTCGACAAGCGCCAGGCCCTGCGCGAAGAGCAGGACAAGCGCGAAGCCCTACGCGCCATGCGCTACGCCAACATGCGCCACTAGTCCCGCCCCTTGGCTCCCCTCCGGAGGGGAGCCAAGAGTAGGATGTCCACGTTGTGGGCCATTTCGCCCACGATTAACGCTTCCGTAGCATTGCACTCCTACGCTCTGGAACCATCTGGGAAACATACCCGCCCAGCTGACTATCCGGAGAGAGGAAATCCAATGTCTCTAAGCAAGGGAATACAATCCGCTGCGGCCGCCGCCCTGAGCGCGGCCATGCTGATCGCCGTGGCGGCCTGTGGCACGACTGACGGCACCAAGAGCGGCGATTCATCCAAGGACTCGTCCAGCACTTCGATTCAAGGCTTCGACACCAGCAGCATCCAGAAGGACGACGAGATCGCCGCACTGCTGCCCGATTCCGTGGCCGGCGACGGCACGCTGACCGTCGGCACCGATACTTCCTATGCCCCGGCCGAGTTCCTGGCCGAGGACGGCAAGACCCCGGTCGGCTTCGACGTCGACCTGTCCAAGGCGCTGGCCGCAGTGTTCGGACTGAAGGAAAACACCGTCTCCTCCACGTTCGATTCGATTATCCCGTCCGTCGGCTCCAAGTACGACATCGGCATCTCCTCCTTCACCGTGACCAAGGAACGCATGGAGGCCGTCGACTTCGTCACCTACTTCAAGGCCGGTTCCACGTTCGTGGTGCAGAAGGGCAACCCGAACAAGGTCGACTCCTCGAACCTGTGCGGCGTGAAGGTGGCTGTGCAGACCGGTACCACCCAGGAAGAGGAAGTCAACAAGGATAACGAGCAGTGCAAGGCGGACGGTAAGGATGCCATCGACATCCAGTCCTCCAAGCTGCAGACCGATGTGACTACCGCCGTGGCTTCCGGTAAGGCCTCCATCTTCTACGCCGATTCCACGGTGTCCGCCTACGCCATCAAGCAGACCGGCGACACCTTGGAGACGCTCGGTGAAGACGCCGGCGGGGTGCCCGAGGCCGTGGCCGTCAAGAAGGGCGATTCCAAGACCGCCGAGGCCGTACAGAAGGCCATCCAGAAGCTGATGGATGATGGCACGTACAAGAAGATCCTCGACACGTGGGGCGTCTCTTCCGGCGCCGTCGACAAGGCCGAGATCAACCCGTCCGTCGAGTAGTTTCGGTTACTATGAAGACTCCCGTTGCCCTGCGGCGGGAGTCTTTTTGTATATGTATGCACTGTAGTGTATAAATATGCTTAACCGTTGATCGTTGCCGTTGAAGCGGCGTAAGAGAGAAGAAGAAACGATTATGCAGTCCACCAAACTGAAGTCCATTATGGCCATTGCACTGAGCTCGGCCATGCTGTTCTCCGCCGCGGCTTGCGGCACCTCCGACAAGGCGGGTGACTCCGGTTCCGATAAGGGCGGTTCCTCCAAGTCGGTCACCATCACCAGCTACGACGTGAGCTCCGTGAAGAAGGACGATGCAATCGCCGCACTGCTGCCTGAATCCGTGACCAAGGACGGCAAGCTCACCATCGGCACCAACCCCTCCTACGCCCCGGCCGAATTCCTCGACGCCGACGGCAAGACCCAGATCGGCTACGACATGGATCTTGCCCGCGCCATGGGCAACATCTTCGGTCTCGATACCGAAATCGTCTCCTCCAACTTCGATACGATCATTCCGGCCATCGGCTCCAAGTACGATCTGGGCATCGCCGCCTTCACCATCACCAAGGAGCGCATGGAATCCGTCGACTTCGTCTCCTACTTCACCGCAGGCATGGGCTATGCAGTGGCCGCAGGCAACCCCAAGAACGTCGATGAGAACGACCTGTGCGGTCTGAACGTTGCCGTCGAGACCGGCACCGTCGAGGAAGAGGCCATCAACAAGACCGCCAAGCAGTGCAAGGCGGACGGCAAGAAAGACATCACCATCCAGTCCTCCAAGCAGCAGACCGACGCCACCACCGCTGTGGTGACCGGCAAGGCCGACGTCTTCTTCGCCGATTCCCCGGTTGTCGGCTACGCCATTGCCCAGACCGATGGTCAGCTGGAACAGCTCGGCAAGGACTTCGATGAAGTGCCGAACGCCATCGCCATCAAAAAGGGCGATTCCCAGACCACCGAAGCCGTGCAGAAGGCCATGCAAAAGCTTATGGACGACGGCACCTACACCAAGATCCTCCAGCACTGGGGCGTCGAATCCGGCGCACTGGACAAGGCCGAAATCAACCCGGCCGTCGAATAGCCGACAAGCTGTCGCGAAAATTCGAATGGGGCGCACTGTTTGTAACACAGTCGCCCCATTCGTACACTAAGGTTCAACGCTAGTTGCAACTTGCAGTTCAGGCTGCCCAACACGTCCAAGGAACCAAATTATGGCGAAGAAAGAAGTCGACGGTGAGGGAGTGAACATCCCCAACCGCATCAAGGCGCTGCCGGTCAAGCGCCCCGGCCCGATTGTGGCCGCAGTGATCGTGGTGCTGCTCGCCGCGATGCTCATTCAAGGCTTGATTACCAATCCGCGACTGGATTGGCCCACCGTCTGGAAGTACCTGTTCAACGAGAACGTGCTTGAAGGCATTCGCTATACCTTGGAGCTCACCGTGATCTCCATGGTCGTGGCGATCATCCTGTCGGTGATTCTTGCCATCATGCGCAAATCCATCAATCCGGTGCTGCGCGGCGTCAGCTGGTTCTTCATCTGGTTCTTCCGCGGCACGCCTGTGTACACGCAGCTCATTTTCTGGGGTCTGTTCGCCGTGCTGATTCCCAAGATCAGCCTCGGAATTCCGTTCACCTCGGTGGAGTTCTGGAGCATCGACTCCAACGTGGTGGTCACCGCATTCAACGCCGCATGGATTGGTCTGGCTCTGAACGAGGCCGCCTACCTGTCCGAAATCGTGCGTGCCGGCCTTGAAGCCGTGGACCCCGGCCAGACCGAGGCGGCCAAGGCATTGGGCATGAACCGCACGCTCATCATGCGCCGCATCGTGCTGCCGCAGGCCATGCGCATCATCATCCCGCCCACCGGCAACGAGACCATCGGCATGCTGAAGACCACCTCGCTGGTCACCGCCGTGCCGTTCACCCTCGAACTGCAGTTCGCCACCAACGCCATCGCCAACCGTATCTACAAGCCGATTCCGCTGCTTCTCGTGGCCTGCTTCTGGTACCTGCTGATCACCTCCATTCTGATGGTTGTGCAGTCCCGCCTCGAGGCGCACTTCGGCAAGGGCTTCGATGCCCGACCGGTGGGCACCAAGGGCAAGCAGACGCCATTGCCGGGTAAGACCGACGGTGAACCGAAGGATGACGTGGACAAGCTCAACCAGACCACATTTGTCGGATTGAATGCATAAGGCGGGAGCGCGATTATGACTACGAATGACATCACCAGTGTTGCCCCGGTCGTGCGCAAGGCGGCTGACGGTTCCGTGATTCCTGCTGTCAAGGCCGTGCAGGTGCACAAGGCGTTTGGGCCGCTGCATGTGCTCAAGGGCATCGATCTAACCGTTATGCCCGGTACTGTGACCGTGATTCTGGGGCCCTCCGGTTCCGGCAAGTCCACGTTCCTGCGTCTGATCAACCAGCTGGAAACCCTGACCGGCGGTTCCATCGAGGTGGACGGCGAACTCATCGGCTACAAGCACGTGACCAAAAACGGCCAGGACATGCTGCAGACCCTGGACGATAAGGAGATCGCCGCACAGCGCTCTCGCCTCGGCATGGTGTTCCAGCGCTTCAACCTGTTCCCGCACATGACCGCGCTGGAAAACGTGATGGAAGCCCCGATCCACGTGCAGCACCAGTCCAAGAAAGCCGCCCGTGACCTGGCCGTGGCCGAGCTTCAGCGCGTCGGTCTGGGCGATCGCACGGACTATTACCCCTCCCAGCTGTCGGGTGGTCAGCAGCAGCGCGTGGCCATTGCCCGTGCTCTGGCCATGAAGCCGGAGATCATGCTCTTCGATGAGCCGACCTCCGCCCTTGACCCCGAACTGGTGGGCGAAGTGCTCAACGTCATGCGTTCCTTGGCCAAGGAAGGCATGACCATGGTGTGCGTGACCCACGAAATCGGCTTCGCCCGCGAAGTCGCCGACCAGATCGTGTTCATGGACGGCGGCGTAGTCGTAGAAAAGGGCGGCCCCGACATCATCGACCACCCCACCGAGCCGAGGTTTAAGGACTTCCTACAGCACGTGCTGTAGGAAGGCTGTTATATTACCTCAGCACTGTCGTGCTTCGGCGTCGCCTACGGGGAGTCCACTGGGCTCCCCGCTTTACGGCTCCGCCTACAGCACGTGCTGTAGGAAGGCTCGTTGTTGCAGCTCCAAAAGCGTACGCTGATGAACTCAGCGTACGCTTTTCACGAAGGGGCATGTTCCAATCCTGCAAAGGCGGCGGGTTGGATTCGCTTTGCGCAATAATCGTCCGCTAGGCTGGTGAGCCATGTGTGGAATCGTTGGATACGCGGGAAATATTGAAACGGCATGCGGCAAGCCTTTGGAGGTCTGCCTGCAAGGCCTGGAACGTCTGGAATACCGAGGCTATGACTCGGCCGGTGTGGCGCTGACCGCGCCCGGCATGGATAAGGTGGTCGTGCGCAAGAAGGCCGGCCGTTTGAAGAACCTGGTCGAAGACATCGAGCGCAAGCCGATGCCGCTCGCCACGGTGGGCATCGGCCACACGCGCTGGGCCACCAATGGCGAGCCGAGCGACGTGAATGCCCACCCGCACACCAGCATGGACGGCAAGGTGGCTATCATCCATAACGGCATCATCGAAAACGCCTCTCAGCTGCGTCTCGACCTGCAAGCCGAAGGCTACCGATTCGCCTCCGCCACCGACACTGAGGTGGCCGCTAAGCTGCTCGGCAAGATCGTGGACAAGATTATCGCGGACGAAGGCAAGCCAGACTTGTTCAAGGCTGTGCGCCGTATGGCCCGCATGCTTGAAGGCGCGTTCACCATTCTGGCCACCGACTGCCGCCAGCCGGACATCGTGGTCGGAGCCCGCCATGATTCGCCACTGGTCGTGGGCCTTGGCGAGGGGGAGAACTTCCTCGGTTCCGACGTCGCCGCATTCGTGGCCTACACCAAGCGCGCCATGGAAGTCGACCAGGATCAGGCCGTATGCGTGTCCGCCGACAAGGTCATCGTCGCCGATTTCAACGGCAACGTGGTCGAAAACCCGAAGACCTACACCGTGGATTGGGATGCTTCGGCCGCCGAAAAGGGCGGCTGGGATTCCTTTATGGACAAGGAGATTCACGAAGACCCTGCCGCAGTGCAGCGCACCCTGCTTGGCCGCTTCGACACGAATGGCGACATCACCCTTGATGAAGTGCGTATCGACGAACACGACTTCAAGTCCATCGACAAAATCATCGTCGTGGCCTGTGGCACCGCCAGCTACGCCGGCCAGGTAGCCAAATACGCCATCGAACACTGGGTGCGTATCCCCGTGGAAATCGAACTCGCGCACGAATTCCGTTACCGTGACCCGATTCTGACCCCGCGTACGCTCGTGGTGGCCATTTCTCAGTCCGGCGAAACCATGGATACGCTGATGGCCCTGCGCCACGCGCGCGAACAGGGGTCCAAGGTGCTGGCCATCTGCAACACGCAGGGTGCCTCCATTCCGCGCGAATCCGACGCCGTGCTCTACACACACGCCGGCCCGGAAGTTGCCGTGGCATCCACCAAGGCGTTCGTGGCGCAGATTACCGCCGCCTACCTGCTGGGCCTGTATCTGGCGCAGGTCAAGGGCGCGATGTTCCGCGATGAGATTCATCAGATGCTCGACTCCCTGAAAGACATGCCGCGCAAGATTCAGTGGGTGCTCGACACCCAGCCCAAGACCATCCAGGCGGCCGCCGAGCGCATGGTGAACGCCAACTCCTTCTTGTTCCTCGGCCGCCACGTGGGCTACCCGGTGGCGCTTGAGGGCGCGTTGAAGCTCAAGGAAATCGCCTACACGTTCACCGAGGGCTTCGCGGCCGGCGAGCTCAAGCATGGACCGATCGCGCTGGTGGACGAGGGTGAGCCCGTGGTGTTCATCGTGCCGCCGCAGCGCGGCCGCAATGTGTTGCACGCCAAGGTGATCTCTGGTATCGAGGAGGTCAAGGCTCGTGGCGCGTACATCATCGCCGTGGCCGAGCAGGGCGACCCGGATGTGGAACGGTACGCTGACGTGGTGTTCTGGCGCCCCGCCTGCCCAACGCTGATGAGCCCGCTGGTTGACGTGGTGCCGCTGCAGCTGTTCGCCATGGACATGGCAAAGCTCAAGGGCTACGACGTGGACAAGCCCCGCAACCTCGCCAAGTCCGTGACCGTTGAGTAAGCCACATCGGTATGTGATTGACGAGCCTCATATTCCGTTTGAGATGGACGTGCTGTATGAGGACGAGCGGATCATCGTGGTGGACAAGCCGCATTTTCTGGCCACCATGCCACGCGGCATGTGGTATCGGCAGACCGCGCTGATCCGATTGCGTGAGCGGCTGGGGGAGCCGGACATCACGCCAGCGCACCGATTGGACCGCATGACCGCCGGCGTATTGGTGTTCGTGCGGGATTCGGCCTGCCGCGGCGCGTATCAGATGCTGTTCCAGAACCGGCAGGCCGTCAAGATCTATGAATGCCTGGCACCCTGCCGGCCGATCAGCGGCCCGCGATTCGGCACGATCATGCAGGTCGAACCGCCACGCCCGTTCCCATTGCTGCGCCGATCGCACATCACCAAGGAACACGGCACGATGGCCGCATTCGAGGAACCGGGTTTGGCCAACGCCGAAACCCTCATCGAGCGCGGCGACCTCTGTTTCCCTCCCGCTGGCGGGAGGTGGCGCGAAGCGCCGGAGGGTGGTCCCCATCCGGGAAATCACCCCATCTGCCGCTACACACTCCACCCGCGCACCGGCAAAACCCACCAATTGCGCGTCCACATGAATTCGCTCGGCCTGCCCATCGTGGGCGACGACTTCTACCCGCGCATCCAGACACGCCCCTACGACGATTTCAGCCAGCCGCTGCAATTAGTGGCGCGTGTGCTACGATTCACCGATCCAATAACAGGCGAGAAGCGCGAATTCGTTTCCCGTGTGCCGCTTAAGATCTGATTTCTTAGGGGGGGGGATGGCGAGACCAATCCCCGCCCGTCCGAATCACTGTCCCTTTCGACTGGCCATCCAGCTCATTGCATCGTCGTACACCATCATGATGCGCTTGCGATAGCTATCGATGAATTCCTGCGCACCAATGCTCGCGATAACGTCGTGAGCGGGTTGCACGGTGCTGTCGAATGCCTCCGGCAGCCTATCCACCAAGGTGTGGAATCGTAAAATCACGGATTCCTCATCTAATCCCATCCGCTGTGCGAATCGTTCCAGATGTTTGCGGCGCAATCGAAGAAGATCTCGGCGTCCGCCGATGTTCATCGCCAAAGTGGCATTTATGATCTGCTTGCCATGCCCCAAATAAGGGAACACCGAAGCAAGGTCATAGAGCGGGGCAAGCCGCACGGACGCGCCATCGAGCAATAGCGAGTAGTTCTTGGCGTGGCTGTCTGTTGCCCCGACGAGATAACTGGCGAGGATGCCGTCGGTGAAGGCTCGGATATTGCTTTCGGCCTGACCGGGCAGACCGTGCTTGCGCAACATTTCCGCATATGCATTGGACGTTGGGCCGTTGTGTTCCTCGTATTTCAGCGATGAGGGAATGCCCAGCGCTTGGGTAAAGTCTTCTTGGTGCAGGGCCGTCACCGTACCATTGGCGGACACTATACGGTCATACCGCTCGCTGATGATGGCTGGGACCCCATCAAAGATGTGAAAAGAGGTGTGGGCCACGGGTATTCCCATCGCCTCCACAATGCGCATGGGTGATGTGTTCGTTGAATGCTTGGTGTGGAAGGGTCGGTATGCCGGGCTTGATGATATGAGTCGTCCGCGCGATTCCAGTGGTGGAGAACCATGATCCATTGCGGTTCCTCAGTGCGATCTTGCCCTGCTGTCCCGCGACCGACCAATGCTCGTCTACGCTTGCGGACTGGATGCCTGTGGGGGCGGCTGCGCGTAGTCGATTCGCGATCTGCGAATCGCTGATTGGAATAAGCGAATCGTCATCTATGGGCAAGTGCGGGTCGGCGGACAGCCGTAATGCGCCGGTGGCATCGAATCCGATGGCTTGCAACAGATCAAATGCGCTTGTCGATCGGGCATGATGCAATCGCATGGCTTCATCTCGGGCCTGAGGGGATTCCGGGACCAGGGCCTCAAGGAAATTACGCGGGATGTCGCCTGAATATTCGGCTGCGGTAATGGGCATGGAAAGCGATATTGGTGTGGGTGATTGCGACCAACGATAGGAATCGTGATATTGGAAAATAATGCTGCCATCGTTTGTTCTTCGAAACTGGCCGATGGGTGCTTCGCCGAGAAATGCATTGAGAGTGTTTTCGCTCATGGTGTCACCATTCATAGAGTTCGGCGGGCTGCGGGGTTTTGCGGACATCCAGCGACAAGCCAAGCTCAGTCAGAGCGCTGAGAATGGTGGAGAATCCGGGATTGGGGACTCGGGCGTGTTCAAATTCGATCAGCCAGCGACGTGACACGCCCAGCCGTTGGGCCATGTCGGTCTGACTGATGCCCTGGCGTTGCCTTTCATCCTTGATAAGCCGCGCGTATTCGGCGATATCCATGACAATCATGTGCAAAATATATCACAGTATAGTAAAGTGTGCAATATTCTGCACATAGTTGGAAATGTGCAGAATATTGCACAACCGAGTCGATTGGTCGGTGCGGAATTGCCTATGGATCACTGGCAGGTGAATCACTGACAGGTACCAGTGGATGCCAGCACATGCCGCTCGTCAGCTGATGTCGCGCACGGAACCGCGTTCGATCAGTTCCGGCGGGATTACGGTTTTGACGCCGACCGGTATCTTCTCGCCTTCGCATTGACGGCGGACCATGGAGAAGGCGGTGGCGCCAATGTCGTCAAAGCGCAGCTTCATGGTCGTCAGGTTCAAGCGCGGAACCATATCTACCAGCGAATCATCGACGCCCACGATGCTGACATCCTCGGGCACGCGCTTGCCCGCTGACTGCAACCCGAGCATTGCGCCGTATGCCATTTGGTCGTTGGCGGCGTAGATGGCCGTGCAGTCGGGGTCGTGGGCCAACGCCACGCCGGCCTGGTAGCCTGAATCCGCGCACCAATCGCCGATGTACATGCTCGGTACGCGTGCTCCCATTTGTTCCAACGCTTCTCGCCAACCGCGGGCGCGGCTTTCGGCGGCGCGCGAGGTGGACGGTCCGGCAATGTGGTAGACGGTCTTGTGCCCCTTGCTCATCAGGTAATCGACGATAGCGGTCGAGCAGCCATACTGGTCGGCGTCAACGGTGGGGCAGTGGTCGGCGGCGGATTCGCAGATGAGCACGACTGGAAATTCTCGCGGAGGCTTGTATCCGACGAAATCGGAGATGCGTTCCTCCAGCACTACGATGACACCATCCACCGGCTGACGCTGCATGCGATCGATGGCGGCGGAAAGCGTGCGTTCCGCACCGTGGCGCATGGTCTGGATGGTGACTGAATAATCGTCATCGGCCGCGTTGGCCACAATAGAATCAAGGATGCGGGCGTTGCCGAACGTGGCGGTGTTGAACATCACCACGCCGATATCCTGGAAGCGGCCGTGCTTTAGGGCTCGGGCCGCATAATTCGGACGATACCCAAGGCGTTCCATTGCAGCTTCGACACGCTGGCGTGTTTCGGGTTTCACCGCATCGCTGCCATTCGCCACGCGGGACACTGTCTGTGGCGAAACGCCGGCGGCTTTCGCTATGTCTTGCATGGACACCTGTGTTGGCCTCGACATTTCACCCTCGCTTGACTCATTAATGTCGGTGTTTCGTTTGCAACGCTTATCTTAGGGCCGCTTACGGTAACGATAACATCGTTGTCTTCGTGACCATTGTAGCAGAGTGACTGAGAAACCCTTAATTCAACACGGTACTCAACACGATTGGACAATGTTACAAATGGTGTTATGATGATAACGCAAACATTTTGGTCAACCTTCGAAGGAGAGGGGTTGGGAATGGCTTCAGCCGATATCGCAGCTGCGCCCGTGCATTCGGGCAAGGCTCGTGTGAATAAGCACAAGGCCGATTGGCGTGGATGGAAATTCATGTGGCCTTTTGCGGTGGTGTTCGTGTTCGTGTTCATCGTGCCGATTGTGTACGCCGTTTATATTTCGTTCTTCAAGAAGCAGATGATCGGCGGCACCAAGTTCGTCGGCTTCGAGAACTACGCGCGCCTGTTGGG